>SMTZ1_10005372_pt1 | contig 14037 bp, 14 predicted proteins | sample DeeMarSWOR136_30_FD_25667 | JGI IMG/M metagenome (IMG submission 25667) | reverse complement strand
ATACTTCTTGAGTAGCCTCACCCATAAGTTGTACTTTAACCTGAATTATATAGTGTCCAAAACCTATCCACAAACAGGGTACTTCTACTATTTCACCTGGAGAAATACACCATAAAATTGTGCGAAAATATTTTGGATTACTTGGATTACCACCAACAATACGTGATTTGTAGAAATCTACAGGCAGACTTCTAGCACTAACATTAATACTTTCAATTAGAGCAATTATTTTTAATCCTTCAAAGGAGATATCAAGAATTTCAACGCTCCCACTGTTTGTGTTACCATGTGTCTTTACATTAACTGCTGATGTTGTAGAAACCAGAACAAGCATTACAATCGCTATGACACTACAAACGAGTATCCTCTTTTGCATATCTTTCCCCATATTTTCATATATGTTCTAATATTTAGTTTTTTACCTGGAAGAACCAATAAAATTTCTCAAATTTTAACAGGTAATTTTAAATATGTTTTACAGATTATAAAAATCGAGAGATGAAAAATAAAAAGAACAAAAAAAACCAAATAATAAAAAACTTAGTTGTTGTATTAATTGTATTATTTTTATTGGTTACTATCGTTTCATCTAATGAAGGAAAGATCATTGAAAAAAATAATGTAGAAGAAAATTTTGTATCTTTTGATGGAAATAATTCTGGTGGAAATAACTTCTATGTAGGTGGTACCGGACCAGATAATTACACAAGCATTCAGGATGCAATAGATGATGCAAGTGATGGAGATAAAATTTTTGTCTATAATACTTCCTCACCTTATTATGAAAACATAGTCATAGACAATTCCATCACCCTAATAGGAGATAATATGGACACTACAATTATTGATGGAGGTAAACATGGCGATGTAGTTAATATTTTAGCGAATGGGATAAGAATTAGTGGATTTACTATTAGAAATGGTGGTAATGGCATACGACTCTGGCATTCAAGCAGAAACAACATAACTGACAATAATATCTCTAACAATGGATGTGGCATCATGCAGATGGAGGCAAGCTATAACACCATATTTGGTAATATTATATGTAATAGCGGCTACGGCATATACGCCTATTGGTATAGCAACAACAATATCATAACTTATAATAACATCTCTAACAACGATTATAGCATAATTTTTGTTGATTCTAATAATAACGACTTAAATTTCCACTCTTCCAGCAACACCCTAATCTTAGCTAACATCATTTCAAATACTGTTTATGGAATAGTTTTTTGTAATTCCAGAGAAATCAAGTTAGCAAACAATGATATCTTAAACAACGAGTATGGCATATACTCTTACTGTTCTATTTATAACAATGTTATAACTTATAATAATATTCAGAACAACGATTATGGCATATATCTTGATCGTTATTCCAATAGCAACATTATTACTTTTAACACCATTTCTTATAATCATTATGGTATAACTATAGCTTTTTCGGGAAGTAAAAACACTATGAATAGGAATACAATAAATAATAATGATTATGGTATTTATATCTGGGATTCCGGAAATAATATCATCTTGGGCGATAAAGAAAGCATAGGCATACTAAATTCCAGTGTTAGTAACACTATTTATCATAACAACTTTATAAACAATACACAGGATGCCTATGATGAATGTATCAATTCTTGGGATAATGGCTACATTTATGGTGGAAACTACTGGTATGTTCATCTTAGAGAACAAACACATTTTGATAAGGATGGGATATATGACAAATCATATAACATAACTGGAGGGGATAACAAGGACTTTTATCCCTTGGTGTATCGATTTGAATTATACTATATGTTGACTTTCAATGGACCTACAGAAATAGATGAGGACACTGATTTTTCTGTTACAGTTAAATCACTTGGAGGTACCGTAATACCTAATGCACTAGTTGAATTAGGTGGTGAAGTAAAGTTTACAGATAATAATGGAATGGCACAATTGACAGCACCTGAGGTAACAGAGGACACTTTATTTTGGATTAATGTAACAAAACAGGATTACACAAGTGTTTCTGAAGTAATACTTGTAAAAAATTTGCCAGAGCGTAAATTAACAATTATATTAGGTAAAATCACAAATCTAAAAACAGAAGGGGATTTTACAAAATTTGAAGCAGTAAACCTACGTTTTGTAACATTCCTCCCACTTAACTTTTATCATAACACTTCAAGAGAATTAATAACAACCTCAAAATATTATTTCGGAATATTAAAACCAGATTTTATTTTTGCAGTAACTTTAATTTATTTATTTCCATTATGATGTAAATTGAATAGTTAATAAAATTTTAGGTTTAGAGGAGAAATAAAAAATGTTGAAATGTTTGGAATGTAGTTATTCAACTAATGATAAAGATAAGAAATTTTGCCCATACGATGGTTCCGAATTGGTCGAATCAGATGAAGGTTCTATCCAATCAACAATGGAAGAATACAATGATGAATATAATGAAGATAACTGATATGGAATTTCCTTTTTTTAACAATATTTAATTATAATTAGGCCATATAACATCTGTGATTTAAATGGAGATGTTTGGAGTTATCATTCCACTCTGGTTATTATTAATTATTGTGATACTCATTGTAATTGTTGCTTGGAAATTAATAAAATTTGCAATCAAAGTACTTATAGTGGTAATAGTCTTTTTTATAATACTGATAGGCCTTGATATACTCGGTGTTTTTACATGGATTAATGAAAATATAATTTCTGTTTTTTTATAGTTAATTTCGTTAAAAATACATAGATTGATTGAGTTATTAAACTATTTATTTTTTTATACTTTTTAAATCCAAAATTAATTTTTCCAAATCAAAAGGCTTAGTAATATATGTATAAATATAAGGGCCGATTTCCTTTAACCTATCTGAGTCAGTAGTACCATTTGCTGTAATAATTGAAATCGTTACATTTTTATTAAGACCTATTCTGACTATCTCTTTTAATGTATCTATTCCATCCATAAAAGGCATAATTAGATCTAATAAGACAATTCCCTTAAATCCTCTTTTTAATTCTTCAATGCAATCATTTCCACTGTCAACAGTTAAAACTTCATATCCGTTGTATTCTAAAAAGTTTCTCATAGAAATTAGTATGTCGGGATCGTCGTCAACTATCATTATTTTCTTACCCATTTTTTCATCTTTTATTGTTTGTAACCTTGTTATACTTTGATACTTTTTTTATTTAAAGATATCTTAGTATATTGTCATAATGTAGTTATGTCAATTTAATGCAAAGAAAAAATATTATTTAATTCAAAATCTGAATTATAGAAAATACAAAATTCTAAGGTTTATAATCTATTTTGAATAAAAAATTACATAAATTCCCGATTTGTTTTGGTGACAGTTCTTCCACTCTACGATCGATATTACCAATGTTTTTTAAATTTTTAGATTTATCAAATAAGATATTTTTTATTTTTTTTCTCCTATGACTAAACAGAATTGTAACGATTTTAAAAAAATATTTTTCATCAATTACTTTAAACGGAGGTTTTTTCCTTGGAATTAATTCGACTATACAAGAGTCTACTTTAGGGATTGGGTAAAAAAATTCTTTGGGGATTGTTTCTAAAATTCTACAATGTGTTTTATAATTAATTCCAACGGAGAGACGAGAATACTTTTTAGATCCTTTTTTTGCTATCATTCTCTCAGCAAAATCCTTCTGATAAATTAAAATAGCTTTTGTAAAAGGATAGTTTAATAATTTAAATGTAATAGGAGATGAGATTTGAAAAGGAAGATTTGAAACTATTTTATTAAAAGCAGGAAGCATATCCAAGTCGATTTTAAGTGCATCTGCATTTATTAATTTGACATTATTAGGTAGATTTTCCTTCAATTTTTCTACAAGTCTGGTGTCGATTTCTATTGCAATTACCTGTTTTGCTTTCTCTGCGAGTTTTTTAGTAATTATGCCTGTACCTGGTCCGATTTCAAGGATAACGTCATCTCTATTAGGGCAAGCATAATTTATTTCTCGTTCTACTACTTCCTGATTAATTAAAAAATTCTGTCCAATTTTTTTTTTAACCATTATATCAAAAACGATGGGTTTTTGTTAATGGGGGGCGAGTAAAAATACGATATTTTTGATTTGGATCTGTTAGTTCTAACTCAATTCTTTTTGAAATAAGTTTATCAGGTGATCTAAGAAAGTCGATACGCTCTTGCATTTCCTCAAAACTAGTAAACAATTTCTTTTTTCGTTCATCAAGAATTTCGTGCATCATTTTTTTTCCTAGACCAGGTAAAAGTTCAAGAACATGAAAGCGGGTAGATATTGCAGAAGCTTCATTGAAAAATTTAATAAAACGTTCTTCACAGTTATGGACAATATCTAAAATGATATAGGGAAATTCACCATGGGCAGTAGATGTTAAATCTTCATAATTTACTCTTCCTTTTATCTTTTCAATTTTTTTTCTTTTAACTGCGTCCTTTCCTACATATATACGTTCACCAATTTCAAAGTTGACATTATTTTTTGGTATCAACTCAAGTATAGTAAATTGGTTTTCACCAATTCCGTATACTATTGGTCTCCTTTTAAAAGGAGGCAAGTCTCCTCTACCGTTTGGTAAATAATCCAAAACATATACATAATCCTCCAAATTCAACCCCCCACCATTATTTTATGTAATGTTTTTCAATAATTTTCAAAATATTCTTTATATCAGTTTCACTAGGTGTAAATCTCTCTTTTGCAAAAATTGCTTTTACATCCTCTTCAGTGGTAGGAAGAATATCAGCAATTTTGAAAGCATGTATTTCTTTAATAATTTCAATTTTCTGTAAATCATTTATTAATTCGTTGGTTTTTTTGACAGGCATCAATGCAAATTTATGTGCATGATCAAGTGCAATTCTCTGTTCATAAATTAATTCTTTCCGTTCTTTTTCAACTTTTTTAAGTATGTTTTTAACTTCTGCAAGGGAAACTATTCTTCCACTTTCGTCTGTGTTCATTTGGTAACTCTCCCTAGATGATCTGGTTTAACAATCAATGTTTTGTGTTTTTTACCAACATTTATCCCAACTAGATAAGCATCACCTTGTGTTCCCTCAATTTTTCCAGTATATCCATGGAACTTGGGGTGGGGCATGCCCTTGTGAACTGATGGATCGAGGTTGATATTTACATGTTCTCCTATTTCAAACTGCTGAATTGCTCTAGTTATGGATGAAATACCCCTATCTCTTGGTTTTTTTCTTAATATGTGCCTACTTTTGCTTCTTATACCTCGGGATCGTTTTACCATCTAATTATTCCCCCTTTATTTCTGTGACATCAAGCTCTTTTACTATACAGGGGATGCCAATCATGTCGCTTAGATTAGGTATTGTTTTTCCATTATCACCGGAAATTAATTCTTTGATATACATTCCAGATTCTGTTTCAATTTTAATTTTTGCTATATTACCTTCTACTGATTCAATATCGCAGTTATATATCTTTCTCTCTCTAACTATTAGAGCTCGTCGATGTGACACTCTAGTTGGTGTCATTTGCCTGATTGTTTTTCCTTGTAATAACCTGGCTACTTCTTTAAGTTTTTCTTTATTTAATGGTTTTTCGCTTTCAACTATTATTTTATAAGTTTTATTAAATTCTGTACTTTTGATTCTGACAATTTCTTCTCCATTTGTAAATCTTAGGTTATTAACCTCAATTTTTTTTTCAGCATTATTATTCGTTGTTTTTTTATATATAGATAAATCTATGTTCCTTATTTTTGGATTTTTTATTTCTAATACAAAAGGACGGCCATTGCCTAGCATTAAAGCATCAATGTCTTCTCTGCCACTTCCGTGAAAAGATGCATCACTGCCTTTTGAAAGTACTAATGCTTCTTTTGAAATTAATTCTTCTATACTACTATCGTATAATTTTCCTTTATAATTACAGGCTTTACATCCTATACCTCTACAGAATTTGCAAAACCATTTCGTTTGAGGAAAACCTCTTTCTAATTTTTTATATCGCCCATATATAAAAATAGATTTTATCTGGAGGTTTACAACATCATAGGAAGTGTCAACCACTGCCATTATATCTGGTGTTTTAAAATCTACTGTTTTTTTTAGGTTTTCTTCAAGAATTTTACCAACTTCTCGATTTATTTCCATTTTTATTGATTCTGATTCCGAATCTTTAGACTCTATTAAATCCCATAAATCTTTTTCTCTTTGAATAATATCATCATCAACTTTAGATCCAACTAAAAACGTGGTAAACTCATAGTTTTTTAATACTTCCGAAATTAATGAAGCAAAGTGAGGGATTTCATTTATTAAACCTTCACATAACCAACAATCATTTGGACTTACTTTTTTATCAAATTTTAACTTGTTTCTAATAGAAACTCCTTTTTGTTTATTCGAGACTTCTTTGTTGAATTCCCGAAATAATCTACCTATGCAGTTATCGCATAACTGATATTTTTTAATTGTTTTTTTTGCAATTTCTAGAATTTTTGTTTTTTCCATTTTGTTTGTTGAACAACATAAATTTTTTAAAAGTTTGGATTGTAGAGCAACTCTTAAAAAATATTTTTATATCAAATATGGTTAGGGTTATACAATAAAATATTTATATTTAATTGAATAATATATAAATAATGATTTGTGATAAATGTGGTAGGCGTTTTGGTAGTGTAGGTAAAAATTATTGGGATGCAAAAAAAGGTTTATGCCCATTTTGTAATGGTAGTATGAGTCACAATTCATTTTTTTAATATTGCTATAAAATTAAGAAAGATAGATTTTTCAATTTTAAAAAATATAATTACTTAGGCAAAATTTTGATATTTTTGTATTAAACTCCATTTAGCAATTGGATATAACAATTTTGAAAGCCAAGATGGGTTATAACCCCTATACAAAAGATCCATCCAATCATTGTTTCTTTTTGCCCGTTTTATCATTAATTTATTGAAACGATTGCCAATCATTTCAATTACATATCTGTTTACTATTGAAGTTTTTATTCTGTCTGAAAGCTTTTGTTTAATTAATTCTGCATAATTTCTATTTTCTATAATACTAGTTGCAGCAAGAAAACCTGAAATAACTGCATATCTCATTCCAAATCCCCATAAAAAATCTTGTAAACCTGCAGCTTCTCCTGTGTATATTTTGCCATCTTCAATAAGTCTTGGTTTTATAAGAAAACAACCGAAGCCACCAGCTTTTTTCTCATTTTTAATGTCAAAATCAAATAATTTTGTAATAATTTCATAGGTTTTCTTAAAATATGCATTTATATTAACACCTTTTATGTAATAATTTACGGAACACATAGTTCCATAACCATTATTTATTAAAAGATATGAATAGCCGTTATTAGATGTTTTATTATTCAATAGGGCAACTGCAATATCTTCTGCCTCTGTATCAAAAGTTATTCCTTTAGCAATTGCAATAAGTTTATTTTCAGCTACACCAATTGAAATAATATCAACATCATTTTTTTTAATATTTGAATTAAAATAGATGTTTATTCCTAAATCTAGTGCCTGATTTTTAAGACCTTGATCTAAGCTGTTTTTTAAAACCCCTCTTTTGACTATATAAAAGATAGGTTTTTCAAATGAATTTCTTAGTATTATTTTCCCGTCAGTCATACATATTGAATTGAATGCAATACAGTCAAAATTAATTTTTAAATTATAGGATTGCATTTCATCCAATACGTTTTTTTGTGAAGACCAATTTTCAAAACCTTCCAAATCACCATGAAAACGCTTACCACAATCTTCCTTTTTTTCAAAAACATCGACTTTATAACCTGCTTTTGCTAAATTTATTGCAGCACAGAGACCTGATATCCCCCCGCCCATTATTTTAATATTTTTCATTTTACATCCATAGATATTTTATTAAATTTAGCAATTTCTAATTCTTTTTAAATATTTCCTGTTATTATCCAAAAAATTAGGTACTATATTTTTAAAATGATATCATATACCATTTCAAAAACTGGTAGGTAACAATAATGGTAGAAGTCGCCCCGTTTAGAGGTATAATATACAACAAAGAGAAGATAGAAAATTTTGAGAATGTAATGTCACCACCATATGATATAATTTCTGAAAAAATGCAAAATGAGCTATATGAAAAACATCCAAATAACTTTGTGAGACTGATTTTAGGTAAACAATTTCCAGATGACAAAGAAAATAACAATAGATACACCCGCGCTAAAGATCTTTTTGAAAAATGGCAACAACAATCTATTTTAATAAGCGTAAATAAAAATTCAATATATCCATATAAAATTGAATACAAACAAAATAACGAAATCCGAATAATGAATGGTTTTTTTGTTTTATTGAAATTAGATCCAGATTACAAAATGGTTAAAGCTCATGAAAGAACACTTTCAAAACCTAAAGCCGATAGATTAAACTTAATGCGTGCTTGTCATGCTAATCTTGAGCCTATTCAATTATTATACGTTGATGAAAATGATTTAATTAGAAGAAAAATTGACAATAATCTCAAGGATCCCATTGTCAATATAATAGGCTATGATGGTTTTACCCATAAACTTTGGAAAATCGATGACGAAGATACGATTTCGTTTATTAAATCAAAACTAGAAAATCAAATCTTGTTTATTGCAGATGGACATCATAGATATCAAACAGCTTTAAATTATGCTAAAGAATTAAAAGATAAAATTGGTAAAAAAAATGATTATTCACCATATAACTATCGCATGGTTATTCTTGTAAATATGTTTGACCAAGGTCTTAATATTTTACCGACTCATCGTTTAATAAAAATGCCTAATATTAATTTTAAAGAATTCATTGATAAGTTAAGTAAGTATTTTTATTTTGAAGAAAAAGAAATTGGAAATATTCCTAAAGATTATGATTCTATTGGAAAGTCTATTATGAAAAATATTTTGACAAAAAACAAACATAAATTTGCGTTATATTGTAAAAATAAATATTATATCTTGACTTTGAAAGATGAAAAGGTAATGGATGAAATTTCTAGAAATCATTCGATAACATGGAGAAGGCTTGATGTTTCTATATTACATAAAATCATATTAGAAAAAATTCTTGGAATTAATGAAAAAAACATTGAAGATCACGTTAAATATACAAGAGTTGACAGTGAAGCAATACAATTTGTTGAGGACGAAAAATTTGATTTTTCATTTTTAATGAATGCTACTAAAATAGAAGAATTAAAAGCTGTTGCGAATGCAAATGAACATATGCCTCAGAAATCTACCTATTTTCTACCAAAGATGCTATCAGGACTTATTATGTATAAGATGGGATAGATTATTGTTATTGTAGTTAATTAGTTGAAATTTGTATTTATTGTTAGATTACATTGATTGTCTTTGTCATATTGCCATTTTGTAATATTTTCTAAAAAATTTTAAATATACGAAATAAGAGATTTAGAAATGGTGAGGAAGGGAAAAATTTTGAGTCTTTTCTTCATATTTTTCCCCCCTCCTTCCTCCCCAATAAATTTATTATGAAAAATTAATGACTTATTATGGTTTTTATCCGCTTGGTTTGATATTAATTAAAAACAAAAATACAAAGCCCTTTTGTTCTCTAGTATCTGGAATTCCATCATCTAAATCTGCAGTGACTTTAACTGATATTGGTCCAAAACCTATAACTTGATTGGAACTAATTTCTATTTCTTCTTCAGATAATATCAATGGTATTGAATTCGAGGTTTGCTTTCCTAATAAAATTAAGCCCCCTTTAAAGGAGATACTCCAATTAACATTTGTTGCATTAAAATATCCTATGTTTTTAATATAAGTATTAACCTTAAAAAATCCCCCTAAAATAGGTCCAATATCTAAAGTTGCTTTAGTATGAGGTTCTGTTATCGTTAAGGTAATGAAATCGTGATAAGATCTGTATGAAGCTCGCTCTGCATATAATAAAAAAGTCATTTGACCATTTTTTGAGTTGATGTAATGATTAAAATTTGAACGAATATTTTTTTTAAGATATCCATCTATATTTCCTGCCCAACAATCCATATAACGATTTTGATTATAAAGTCCATCACCATCACCCCATTGTTCCTTTATATAATCCCAGACGTAAAGCTCGACTTGAGTGCAAGAATCTGCATAACCTTCCCACAGAATTTCAATATCTCCAATATCAGAAGAATCTTCTTGAATTGTAAATTCAAAAATATGTGTTGAACCTCCTGAGGGATATGGTGATATGTAACGATTTGGATCATTGTCTCCACCAGTTGCATCAGAATATGCTATCTTTGGATAATCAAGAGAATCAATTTCTTCGGTAACTGGAGTTCGCTCACCATCAATTATACCCCAGTTATTTGTTTGATATCCTAGGCATTGATTGTATTTTCCAGGGTGAGAACTAAAGTCGTAGACAGATTGATTGGCAGAGCAAATTTCAAATACGTCGTTACTTTCAGCGTCTCCTTGATCCGAATCTGCTGATATAGCAACTACCTTAATTCTTGCTTGTTTAGTATATATATCTGGTACAATCCAATCATAAAATCCAGTATCATTGGTTGAGTCAATAAATTCATAATTTTCTCCATTATCAACAGAATAATATAAGTCGATTTGTGGAATTTCGTTATTGTCTGTATCTGTTGCTACCCATTCTATTGTCTGGGTAGTACCACTTACAATTAGTTCACCTCCATCTGGCCATATAACATGAGCAGCAGGGTTTGATTTTGTAAATCGCGGTACCTGCATAACAATACAGTGAATAGCACCCGCAGCCCAAATAATTGGATAACAGTCTATTTGAACGATTTCTACATCTGGTCCTGCTGCATTTTGAAAAACTGATAATGCTTGCGCATCTTCATCTGCATAGTCTGTATAGGTTTCACCAAAAGTTGGTATAAATATTCGATTATTTACTCTAAATGAATTGGTATAAGTCCAATGTGTAGGATAATTATTATCTGGATGATTTGCGTTCCAAGCAGGTGTTCGATATACTTCAAAACCTAGTTCTTCCATATAGTCAACTGCATTATTAGTAATTTCAATAGCTTGTTGGTTTGACCCAGGTTTGAATTCTGAAATGATTACTGTATCTTCGTCTATAATATACATCCACATATCGATGTGACCTGTCCCGTCCACACTAGTAGGTAATTGAGGCATAATATGTAACTCTTCAATTCCTTGATATATTTTATAGAGCTTAGCGATAAATGTTTCATCAAAACCCTGATAGGAAGGATTATCTAAGTTTATAAGAGAAGTTACAAATCCAGTTTGGTTAGGTCCAGGTTGAAAATTTCCACCCGAATAATAAAGACCCATATCATAGGTTGGCATTATAAAATGATTATCACCAAGAAGGGTTGGTATAAAATTATCTAAAAATCGTGACGGATAGTAATGGCTATCAACAATACAAAGTGCATCATCCTGCCATATAAAGTGTGGACCATAATCACGAAGCCAAACGGAATTACCTGGTTCAATAAAAAATTGAACCTTGTCCATATTTGCACCTTCTGCGGTAAAAAGATTTATAGCAGAATTTTTTTGATATTCGCTTGTGACAACTACATAAGCAATTTCATCAAACTGGTCATCTTGTGTTAACGCTACAACTAAATCACAAACCACTTCGTTCCAACTACCTGTGTTATACCAAAAAAGAACTCCCCTAGTAGGATCATATTCAGGTGGTGATTTAATATCTCCAGATGTTGGTACGTCCCTAATTTTAACCATATATGAAAATAATGATTGTTCTGAATTATATGGAGTCCCGCCTTCTCGCCAGCGTGTCAAAGGCGGCTTATACATGTTATTTAAATATTCATCATTTTTAAATATATCAGTATTTCCACTAATAGTTGGTATAATGCTAGCTAAAATAAAAATAATTGTTGTTCCAAAAATTGTTGATTTTTTAATTAAAGAAATTTTTTTCATCAATTATTTCCCCCAAATTTAGTAAATAGCATAATATTATAAAACTTTATAAATTTAACTTATGTTAATATATATCAAATCAATAAAAAATAAATCATTGATTTTTAATGCCATCCAGACCTCTGAAAAAAGGTTAGATCCATTCTACTCCAATCATCTAAATCGATTATTGGACGTGAGCCATCAGAATAATCAACCATTACATACATGTATCCATAATTCATACAACTTTTATATGGACGAAATAGCCACCATAAAGGTTGCCATGGATACAAGGCGAGTCTAGTATGACCAGGTATAGGATTAAAACCTAATGTATGACCTGTTTCATGCATATGGGCACTAGCAAAAACAATATCTCTGTTTAATATTGGGTTACTTGCTTTTTTTTCAATATATTTACTAGACATTTGAAAACTATTTACTCTAAAAGCATGTCCACCAGGTCCCGTACAATTATAAATTATTACGCTATAGTGAAATACTCCTTTCCTCCAATTTGAAGGGTCGTCATGTAAAAAATATTTCCAATATATTTCATCAAGTTCTCCATCTTTATCGTCGTTTGTTGCTTCATCAAAGGGTATAATTTCTGAACCAGATTCATCCCACTTACCGTCATCAAGATGGTATACTACATTTTGTCTATCAAAGACTGTATACAGTAATTCTTTTGCCCCTTCAGGAAGCTCACTTTTTTCGCCTCTTGGACTTTCATCCATCAGATCGAGTTCAATAAAAAGATCTCGAATAAATGGATCTGAACCCCATTTTGCCGTGATATACTCCTCGACGTTGTTAAGCCCATCAATCTCTGGATCAATATTACTGTGGTTGTCCCAACTATTAGGATCATATCCCCATTTCCATTCCCATTCTATTGGAATTTCATCATTATCAAAATCCTCACCGATATTATTCAACACTGGGTCAGTTCCAAATTCATTTACTTCTGTCCAATATGGTATTCCATCTCCATCATAATCATTTTGATAAATATTAAACCACATTTCGCAGTCTCGACTTAATTTATAAATACTTCCATCATCACAACCATTTAATCTACCATAACCACTAACATCTTCATTTGTTCGTTCGTCATCTCCAGTCCAATGGCCTGTTTTTAAACTGTACTTAAGTTCAACATCTTTACCGTTTTTACTAATATCGCAAAGTCTATCTGAAGGAAAATTGCGATCCCATAATTGAATTTTAATATCTACAAACTCTTCATCATCAGGTACATCTAAAGTTGCAGACCATCCTATACCATATAAATACTTTGTATTTTGCCAAACTTCACTTCTAAATTCTTGATTATTAATGAATACTTTTACATAAAAATCTGGATCACTTATTAAGTCAATAATTTCTACTGATGGAATTTGTTGGTCGATTTTTTCAAAAGAGCGGATCTTATTAATTTCAACTGTTACTTCTAAATTAACCAGAGGGTCAAGATCGTCTTCTACTAGATTGTTGATTTGATTTTTTTTAACAGATAATGCAGTTGTTGTAGACATTAATAAAAGACTAACCATAAATAAAGTTATTATATTCATTATCATTGTTTTCTTCATATTTTCCCTTTGCTTATATTGGCACTTACTATTTATAAAGTTTTTCACAATAACAGTACCTCCGAAAGTAGAATTAAAAATCACAAAATTGAATAAAAAATTGATTTATCTTTAGAGAATTAGTGATTTATTTCCATTTTGAAATAGCAAAATGAGGCCAAAGTTACCTTAAAATTAAGAAACAAGGAATCAAAACCTAATTTACATTACTATAAAACGCATAAGAATCGGCTAACACAATCGTTATCCATCTGAATTAGAATCTATGGTATAAAAGATAGTTGCAAACAATTTGGAAGTCACCAAATGATCCTCTTTTACAAATCCAAACAAAGCAAGCCACACTAAAATATCAGCAAGAATCCACAAATTATACAAGAGGACTGAGAACATGAAATAGAATAATCGTATAAGATAGTCTTTTGAAGTTGTTTTAGGTAAATATGAGTGTTTTTTAATTCTGTAGCTTGTTTCTACA
>SMTZ1_10005517_pt1 | contig 14040 bp, 7 predicted proteins | sample DeeMarSWOR136_30_FD_25667 | JGI IMG/M metagenome (IMG submission 25667) | reverse complement strand
AAACCTTTGGAAGTAGTTCGCAGTCTATTAGCAAGTGAGCTTCCAGTTCAGGTTGATAAGAATTCTCTAACTATTCCAAAAAGATTTATACTTCACCAGAACTATCCCAATCCCTTTAACAATTCTACAATGATCAGTTATCAATTACCAAAAACCAGCCAGGTGAACTTAACTATATACAATATTCTCGGACAACGAGTTGTTACACTGGTATCAGAAAGTCAGAAGCCAGGTAATTACACTGTTGAATGGGATGCATCCCAATCAGCCTATCCGGCACCCAGACGGACTGAAATGGCAAGTGGAGTGTATCTGTATCGTTTGTCAGTAGGATTTCTTGCCACGGAAAGTGGTCGCTCCTTGGCAGGAGAGTCAGAAGACCTATCGCAAGCTACCCAAGTCTTTGTCGAAACGAGAAAAATGGTATTGATGAGGTAATCCGATGCATGGTTCGAATAGTAAGGTTCAATTTTCATTGAATCTGGGTAGTTCATCTTGAATTTTATCCCACTGAAACTTATATTAAAAGTGATCTTATTCTCTTTAGTTGTGAATCTGTTTACAGCATGATTGTTTGAGGCGCCGTAACATAAATATTTAAAGCATATATATATCCAATGCGGCAGATACAAAGATGATCGGCAAGACTATATCACATTATCAGATTCTTGAAAAACTTGGTGAGGGTGGTATGGGGGAAGTTTTCAAAGCCAAGGACATAAAACTTGAGCGAACTGTTGCCTTGAAATTTCTTCCACCTCATTTTACGAAAGATGAGGAAATAAAAAAACGTTTTGAGCGTGAAGCAAAAACTGCTGCATCTTTAAACCATCCTAATCTTATTACTATATACGACATAAGTGAATTTGAAGGCCAATCTTATATTATCATGGAGTATGTAGAAGGCCACGCACTTCGATCTGAACTGGAGAAAGGTCCCATGCCTTTAGGTCGTGTCATTGATATTACTGCGCAAATATGCAAAGGCCTTTATAGAGCCCATAATGCCGAAATTGTTCACCGGGACATCAAACCCGCTAATGTTATGATCACCCAACAGGATGAGGTTAAAATTTTAGATTTTGGCTTAGCTTTGTTGACCGGCCGGACTCGATTAACCAGAAGAGGAACCACCTTTGGTACCATTGCTTATATGTCACCTGAACAACACCGGGGAGAAAAAGTAGACCAAACAAGTGATATTTGGTCAGTGGGGGTTGTTCTTTATGAAATGACCACAGGGCAGTTACCCTTCAAAGGCGAGCATGAACAAGCCATCATCTATTCGATATGCAATGAATCGCCTGAATCAATCCTCACCGTAAGAAAAAATATTCCTGAAAAGTTAGACGAAATTATTACGAAGGCTCTTCAAAAAAAACCGGATGCACGTTATCACAACATTAATGAAATGATAAAAGACTTAAAGTCGATCGGTCGCAAAAGTCAAAAGTCAAGAAAAACAAGGGATTCTCTCACTATAAATGGGAAAGAATCAAGCGAGATCGAGAGGATCGGCAACTATAAGATTTTGGAATCAATTGGTGAAGGGGGTATGGGAACAGTATACTTGGCTGAACAGACTGAACCATTCCATAGGCGAGTTGCGATCAAAATTATAAAGCTGGGAATGGACACACACCAGGTAGTGGCCCGCTTCGATGCTGAACGCCAGGCTCTGGCAGTCATGGATCATCCCAATATAGCAAAGGTTTATGATGCAGGGAAAACCGAAACCGGCCGACCTTATTTTGTAATGGAATATGTACCTGGTGTACCTGTAACCGAATACTGTGACCATCACAAACTCACCATACGCCAGCGGCTTGAGCTATTTATTGGACTGTGTCACGCCATCCAGCATGCTCATCAGAAAGGCGTCATTCACCGAGATCTCAAACCATCGAATATCCTTATAACCGTACAAGATGATAAACCAGTCCTTAAGATTATAGACTTTGGTATTGCCAAAGCGATTGGGCATCGGCTAACAGACCTAACTCTCTTTACAGAGCAGGGTCAACTCATTGGCACTCCCGAGTACATGAGCCCAGAACAGGCAGAAATGTCCGGTCTTGATGTAGATACCAGAACAGATATTTTCTCACTAGGGGTAGTGTTATATGAACTTTCAGTAGGCGTATTACCGTACGATCCTCAGACCCTGAGATCAGCTTCCTTTAACGAGATTCAGCGAATCATTTGTGAAACAGATCCACCAAAAGCGAGTACTCGATTTAGTAATCTGGGCGATACCCAAATGACGATCTCAGTGAATCGAAAAACCGATTCGACTTCCCTGGTGAGACAAGTGAAGGGTGATCTGGATTTGATTACCATGAAAGCGATGGCAAAGGATCGTACACAGCGGTATGCGTCTGCTTCTGAACTGGCAACTGATGTGCTTAGACATCTAAAACATGAACCCATTCTGGCCAGTCCACCGAAAACTATCTACCGGCTAAAAAAGTATATTAAGCGGCATAAGACCGGAGTAGCGGCTGCGGCACTCATTTTTTTTACATTAATCGCAGGTATTACTGGTACCAGCGTCGGACTCATCAAAGCCATTCAAGCGGAAAAAGTGGCCAAGAGCGAAGCAAAAACGGCCCAAGAGATATCAGAATTTCTACAAGGGCTTTTCCTGGTTTCAGATCCGAATGAAGCTCGGGGGAATACTATTACCGCTCGGGAAATCCTGGATAAGGGTGCCGAAAGAATAAGAACAGAACTAACAGATCAACCCGTTGTTCAGGCTAGTTTGATGAATACCATAGGTGTGGTTTACTGGAGATTGGGACTATATGAAGAGGCAACATCATTATTAAATGATGCAGTAAAAATTCAACGTCAGGTCCTGGGAAATAAGCATCTTGATATTTCGGCCAGTCTGAATACCCTGGCAATTTTATATTATACCCAGGGAGACTATCCCCAGGCCGAACAGCTATTTCGCGAGGCGTTATCCATCCGGCGCACCATTCAAGGAGGGGAACATCTGGATTTGGCCGAATGTTTGAATAACCTCGCCATGACCTTGAAAGCCATGGAAAAATTTTCAGATGCAGAGCCTTTATACAGAGAAGCTTTAAAAATTCGCCGCAAGCATCTGGGAAATGAAAATATACAGGTAGCCCAGAGTCTTAATAATTTTGGTAAATTTCTGTATGATAGAGGTAACTATGACGAAGCCGAGCCAATATTACGAGAATCTTTGAGCATGAATCGTAAATTACTCGGTCAGGAACACCCGGAGATTTCTGCAAATCTGAGCAATCTTGCTTTGGTGTTATATGCTAAAGGTGAATACGAAGAAGCAGAATCGATGTTCCAAGAAGTTTTAGCAATGGATCGTAAGTTCTTCGGAGAAAATCATCCTTATGTGGCATCAACTCTAAATAATCTGGGTACTTTATTATTAGCCATGAAAGAGTATCAGATGGCGGAGATTGCTTTTCTGGAAGCCCTTAATATAGAACGGAAAACCTTTCCGGAGTCTCACTGGAAGGTAGCCATGACTAAGAGTCTACTCGGAAGTTGTTATACCTGTACCGGTCGATATATAGAAGCTGAAAAATTACTGCTAGGAAGTTATCAAATCATAAAAAATCAATTTTCTGAGCATAGTGGACGTACAAAGATGGCTCTGGAGAGAATAATCACTTTGTATGAAGAATGGAATAAACCAAAGAAAATAGCCGAATATCGGGCAAATTCACCTTAAGAATCTTCACCAATCCCTACCCTATAACAAAATGCTTCAAGTTAAAAACCCCTAAAGTGAGATTACCATAAGGCATCCCCTGAGAAATGCGACTTGAGTTTATCTGAATCCACTACACGCTGGGGAGTATATTGAAACAAGAAAGATGATGCCTCTGCGATAATACCATCATTCGCAATTAAGTAACGTTAACTTATAAAAGGGCCGTCTCTATTAGGACAGCTGGCTCTTTTATTTAATACCTTTCTACCGAATAGGATCGACAGTTTACACGTCTCAAAAATGTCTGGAACAAAATTAGATGAATCTGAAATTTTTAGTCATTAATATTTCAAAAAGCAATTCTCTGGTCGATAATAAATAAAATTAAAGTTTATAGATAATTTTGACAAGTGATTGGAATTTCCTAACACATACCCCTGAACTGATTAATTAAAAAACCATAGAAATAACAATGAAAAAACATTTACTTGAAATTTATGGTGCAGGTTTTTAATATGTCTTCTAGTAGATTATAGTTTAAAATAAATTATAATTGTCCAAAAAATATAATTATTATTATATATTTAGCAGAATGGTTTAATTCTCTCAAATAAAGGAATTTTTATATGTCATTTTCTAATATTCTATCGAAAATTGACCGTCGTACATTTTTAAGAATTATATCCTTCACCGGAGCAACTGGACTCATTTACCCTGACCATCTTTTTTCTCATTTAGTGAATTCGCAGAATAGTCGGGTTGTCATCGTAACAGATGATTCAGTCACCAACGGATTAACAATAAATGAATCTGCCGTCCAAGCAATGCTGGATGCCAGTATCAAAGCTTTAACGCAGATAAATGATCTTGGAGAAGCCTGGAAATCGATATTTCCTGATATTGATCTCAATAAAACCATTGTCATTAAAGTTAACTGTATTAATTCCTCAATGTCTACTCATCCCGCTGTCACCTATGCGGTTGCCAATAGCCTGCAAAATATTATATTAGACAGTGTTTCCTTTCCCGCAAATAATGTCATCATATATGATCGAACAAACGGTGAGCTGTCATCTGCTGGATATACAATAAATACGGGCAATACCGGGATACGTTGCTTTGGAACAAATCAAAGCGGTGTAGGATATGGTTCCCAATCCTATTCGGTTAATGGCATTTCGCAGCGGATTAGTACCATTTGTGAGACTATGGCAAATTACCTGATAAACATTTCGGTATTAAAAAACCACGGGACCTCCGGGGTAACGCTTTGCATGAAAAATCATTACGGGACCTGCAGAAGTCCGGGATCTTTGCATGGTAATTATGGGGATCCATATATTCCTGCTTTGAATGCCCTTCCGGTCATTTCAGGTAAGCATGTCTTGCATATTTGTGATGCAATATTCGGTATTATTTCGGGAGGTCCCAGTGGTTCGCCACAGATTTCTCCTAACAAAATTATCATGAGTCAGGATATCGTGGCTGCTGATTATTGGGGAAGAGAAATTTTGTCACAGAATGGTTGCTCTACCATAAACCGTGCCACCCACGTGGATACAGCTGCCAATTCACCATATAATCTCGGTACTAATAAAACAAGTGAAATGGAAGTTATCAATATTGAAAATCCGTCGACCAGCATCGGAGACCAAAATGATCCTTTAAAAGTACCGGATCAATTCATGTTGCAGCAGAACTTCCCGAATCCTTTTAATAGTAGTACCCAGATAAAATTCTACCTAACTCAATATGCTCATACACGAGTCGAGATATTTGATTCCCACGGACACTCTATTAAAACGCTTCTCAATAAGGAAATACCAAATGGATGGCATCAAATCCAATGGCAGGGATTTAATTCCACAGGCACTCCTGTTGCCAGCGGGATTTATATTTGCCGCTTATCGGCTGGATCTCATCATAAATCAATTATTATGCAATTAATGAAATGAACAGGTATGTCACATGAATATTATTAAAAAGTTTTCATTGTTAATCATCATCCTCCTTGGAGTTTACTGTAGTAAAGAGTCCACTAAAAATGACGAAGTAATTACCATTGAGGATCTATTGGTTAGAAACAATGAAATTAGCGGATGGACTTACGGGGGGCAGCGATGGGTGGCCAATAATATTTCTGAGCTGACCACCTATATTAATGGATTAGCAGAAGTGTTTCAGCGCTATGGATTTGTTGACGCGGCCAATCAGTCCTATGAAGGAAGAATTGACAATCAAAATCGTCAATTACAACTCACTGTGTACAGGTTACAGAGTGGAGCCAATGCCCTGGGTGTTTATGAGGATCCAGATTTGGGTCTGGGAAGCGCCTTACCATGGGAAAATGGGGCAGGCATCGAAGCCAAATATGTTCGATACGGAGGTTTATCTCAAGTGTTAGCTTTTTATCGAGGGGTTTACTATGTTTCTTTGCAAATGAATTACGATACCGAAGAGAGTTTGAATATATTAAAACAATTCGCTTTAAATGTTGACCAAAAAATAAAATGAATTGATTGAATACAAGAATGAAAAGACGCCAATTTTGCAAATTCAGCTCTTTAGGATTACTTGGAACTCTCTTTCCCTTCGGCGGACACAAACCGCTAGCTAGCGGCCAAGAAAACTACTCACCTATGGTATGGGAAGTTGAGGGTGATGCTTCGACAATGGTACGTTTACTCTTTAAGGAAATTGGCGGGCTCGCTGCATTAACAGATAAAGACATTAGCAAAATCACCGTTCTGATTAAACCTAATCTCTGTTTGCCCCATCATCAGGAGATGGGAACAACCACATCGCCCCAGTTAGTGGCAGCTTTTTGTGAATATCTCACGAATGCCGGCATCGCTAAAATCATTCTGGTTGACCATACTCTGCAGGGTGATCTAAAGAAATTTCAGAATTCCCAGATTGTGAAAGTTACTCAAGCATATCCGAATTCTTCCTGGATTTTTGCAAATGAACAACGCTTTTATAGACCAATGGTAGTGAAGGGTAAGGTTTTAGAAGAGACAGAAATCTTAAAAATAATACAGCGAGCCGATATAACAATTAATCTCGCAACCGCTAAACATCACTCTGCTACCCATGTCAGCTTGTGTGTAAAGAATCTGATGGGATATATCTGGGACCGTTCTTCATTTCATACAGAAATGAATTTACATCAAGCGATAGGTGACTTAGCCCAGGTTATCCGACCCACCCTCAATATCGTAGACGCCACCAGGGTATTATTAAATGGAGGACCTACCGGCCCGGGAATGGTAGTGAAGGATAATCGAATATTTGCCGGTTATGATCCGCTTACTGTAGATAGTATTATTTTGTCTCGATACGATTTTGGAGGGCGCCAGATGTCAGCTAAAGAGATTCCTCACCTGCGGGCGGCATTTCAAAATGGCATCGGGGAAATTGATTTAAGTAAAATTAAAGTTAAGAAAATCCTGGCATAGGAGACGAATTATTACAACGGTGCCAGTCATAAGAAACCATAGGATGTATTGACACTTATTCAAGCAAAAATTGATAAATATTTGATTATGCAGGAAGATTTTACTCCGACTATCAAATATTTGCTATATGTTGAGTAATAGACATTTATGGATTCAAAGTACCTTAGTTAGGCAATTTGGCGTGATAAAATTCTTTGAAAAAATCAACTACATATTCTTACCTTATTCAACTTCTTGCTCTACTCTTAATTTGTGTCAATTCTCTCCCTGCTGAAATAAGCAAAATCAATATACGTCGGCAATACCCAAAGTTACGGACTGAAAATAAGCTCTGGTTTGGCCATCCCAGTGGACTTTATCAGTATCAACCGGATGATGATGCCTTCAAGAAGTTTTCTATACCATTAATCCAACCTCAAAAAGCCATCACCCAGCTATTTTATAATGATGAATGGTTGTGGTGTGTACTGGATGTTGGCCTGGCTGCTTTACATACCCGATTGAATACCTGGTATTATTTCGATTCTACAAATGGACTTCCTTCAAATAGCATAAATGGTTTAGCATTTGAAGAGGATTATCTCTGGGTTGCCACCAACCAGGGAGCTGCTCGCTTTGATCTCCTCATTGAAGAGTGGGAAAAATATGATGCAAATCGCGGGCTTCCTTTTCTCGAGGTTAAAGACATTCTGGTCTACGAAAACCGCATCTGGATGGTGGGAGATCAAATGCTATCGGAGTATGATCCTGGTTTTGAGAAATGGCGCCACTTTAAAATTGAAGAGGATTCAACGATTTCCGTTAAACGTCTATTTTTATTGAGAGATGAGATCTGGATCGTAAGTGATAAAGGTTTAATTCGATTTTCCCCGGTACTTCAAAGCTGGCAACGCTTTTATCAGTCTCCATTACAGGAGGATAATTTAATCGAAATCTTTCTTGAAGACACCTGGATATGGGCAATGACACGTCACGGTTTCTTTTATTATGATCAGGCATCGGGGGTATGGAGAGAATTCGAAGGGAACAATTATTTACGTAATTATTCCATTCGTGACGGTGCTGTTACGAGTCAGTCTATCTGGATATTAGCAGAAGAAAATGTCTTTCATTGGCGTCGGAATGAAAGAATCTGGGACATTCTCGATTATGCTTCGGGTTTATCCTCCCGCCAGTATCAAGCCATTCACAGCGATGGGGACATGACTTTTCTTATTCATACTTCAATTATTGATTACCAAAAGAGTGAACTAGCCCCCTGGCGGACCTATACTCTGGAGAGGGAGACAGAATTAAAACAGAGGACAGGGAGACAGATCTTTAAGAATTTATTGGATAACCAGAGTGGTGGATTTATCCCGCTTGGCAAATATCGCTGGAGCTGGGAAGGTACTCGGGCAGTGGTTCTGGAAGAACGGCAGTATCAATCTGGGGATGGTAATGTTACTGAAAAAATTTCCGGAAACCGGCTGGACTTAAAGTCACAAATCGATTTACAGAATAGTAGGAATGTATCAGGATTTTATAACAATACCGATTTTAGCGAAGTCATGTATGGGATTCGATATCGCAGCCGTACAATGGATTTGCTACAGGAATTCAATTGGGGTGATTTCCAAAGTGAGACTGGTTCCAATCCATTTGCCGCATCTGCAAATATCTTCGGCAGCCAAATCTGGTTGCAAGCAGGACGAAAAACTCCCAGATTCAAGCGGAGCTTTTTTACGGTAAAAGCCTTTAGTGGAGAACAGCAATCACAAAGAATTTATGAATATAAGCAGGGTGCTTCCCAAATATTCCTGCAAGAAATTCGCGATGTGGATTATCTCAAAAACCAGTTTTTCTATATTCCTCATTACGACACCCTGGCGAGTGAGCCGGATTTTGTGGAAATTTACGTAGATGATTTAAATCCGCAAACCAATACACCCAACACGTTAATGCACAGCACTATTGCAGGATTAGTGGGCGATTTTGATCTCTGGAAGCCAACCGAAGATTACTATCTTTATCGCAAAATAAATGCCATCCGAATGCTGACCTTTTTAGCACCGTCCTGGATAGTGGTTATCCGTTATCGGCAAGAAGGGATACTTAAAGAAGGTGTACTTCAGCAACCTGAAGGCATATCCAGTGTACAGAAGAATGTGTATTCCTTAGGTGGGCAAAAAATAATTTCCCAAACATTTCACATGAAAATCCTCGACTCACTCCAGATTGAAATTTCGCTTGATGAATTTGGACTTGATGAAAACGGAGATGGTCAGGTTGATTCAAGATGGATAGACTACAATGAAGGTCTGCTCATTTTTCCGTCGCCGTATCCTTTTCCGGCTTCAGTTTACGATCCACAAAATCCCCTCAGTTGGTATCGATTACATTTTCAATTTGAAACAGAGCTCCCCGGTATTCAGCTGAAACATAATGATCTGGTTCGAGGAAGTGAAACCGTGTGGTTAGATGGTAGAGTGGCGACAGGTGGCAATGATTATGTCATTGATTATACCAACGGCTCTCTGATATTTGTCAGAGAAGGTATCGTGAATCCAGATACCCGTATTGAGATTGAATATGAGTATTTTATAGATCAGAATGATCAAGTTCACAGTGCCGGAATCAATATCAGTCCCTCAGACAATTTTTACATTCAAGGTAACTGGCAACAGATTTCTCCAGAGCAAATAATTACCGCTGATACACTAAAAAAAACTGATCTTTTTAGTGTCCATGGTGAATTTCGGAATCAATTTCACGGTATTGATTTGAGATTGATACCCGGGCTTGCTTATCATCCGGGTAATAATCAACCAGCGGGTTCCAGTATAGAAGGATTACTTAGCTCTTCTCGGTTTCGCCTGCAAAGCTCGTATCAATATTATGCACAAAACTACAGAAGTCTATATCGTCCTCAATCTCTCTTTGGTATTGTTAAAAACCGTCTGCAATTTTTCGCTACAGTGGATGCTACCGATTATTTGCGCTTAACTGGAGAATGGAGAAAACAGGAGGGATTTGCCACACTCAATACTAATACCCCCATCGACTTGATGGGGAGTCTTTCCTTATTATTTTATAATAAAAATTGGCCGGCATTGGAAGGTCGTTACAACCAGTTTCAAACCCAGATGGCGGGCAATAAGACAGAAAAATACTTCTGGGAAAGTCGCCTGGAATACCAACTCTCGGATTTGCAGAAACACACCCTATTTCTGTCAGGATTTAAATTGGAATCTCTTCTGCGACTTGGCCAACAGGAGAGCCGCTCCTCAATATCCTTCAACAAACAAAAATTCAATCTTGCATTTATCAGATTAAATGCTTTAATCAGCCAGCGATTTCAGGCGGGAATATTCTATCGAAGACGGCAGGTGGATGACATTTCTGATGAATTCCTTCAGAATCCATTTTCACAATCGGAGCGAATGTTGTTGGATTTATCCCATGAAGAATGGCGTTTGTTGCAAATCAATGTCCGCCTGGAAAACAATTTAAATCAATTTTATCATAGTGAAACACAAATGAAGGACATAAATCTACGACACTTTTCGCAGTTCAACCTTCGTTTCTTTCCAGGAAATTTGTGGCAGCGGTTTTCCTCGCTGAGTTTTGAGGCAACTTACAATCGTTCGCTCTCCGGATCGGGAACACTTGATAAAGATCATAATAATTTTCTCTGGTGGGTTGATCAAACCAAAGTCCGGCAGTTAACTAACTCTCAGCTGATGGAAAATTTCTATTTAAAAAATGAATTTCGCCCATCTGCCTGGTGGTTTCTTTACAGTATGTTAGAATATAGCCCCCAGGAGAATCGATTGAGTGGGAGTTCATTGAATCGTTACTTCTGGAGATGGAGTGAGAAACTTGATATGCGCTTGGGATGGAAAACCCATCTTATTTTGCAGTATCGTCAATTTTATCAGGATATTGGTTTTGATCGTCGCGATCGCTACCACGAGCCATCAGTTCGACTTGAGCATCGATTCACCCAAAATTTCTTAAATATTGCCAATTTATTGTATCGTCGTCGACGGATGGATGACAGAAACCTCTTGGACATATCAGATCGCTGGGAAGGGCGCTACGATATCATCTGGCGACTGCATCATTTTTTGAAAATAAGGTATATGGAAATTCGCCAAAGCCTCTCGGTGAGTTATCTGGATCAGGTCGGTTACAATTTATACCAACAATGGCAAATGTCCAGTAGCACAGGATTGGATTTGTATCCATTGCACTCCCTGATTATCCGTTTGCGAACCGATTGGAATGCACTGGTGGAGAATCAATATCCCGAAAGGGATTTTTATTCCTTATTGTTCAGTCTCAAAGTATCCTTACGGTTGTAGCAGAGACATCAATATTGACTGTAATTTGATCTAGACGGGTTAACCGGTGGGAGACATGAAGTAGGAGAAATGGAAAAAAGCTATAAATGATAGGTTACCATGATGAATAAACATTTACACAGTAAATTTTCGGTTTCCGGCCTTCTCCAGCACTTAAAAAGCCAACATAAATAGATTCTTAGCATCTACAATAACTCATTTTAGTGCTGACCACTCTTGACAAATAACTCACATTTTAGCATATTATATTAACTTGAGAGAGTTGAAACCGCTAAGTTGTGCCCACTACCCTTGACAAATTCTTAAAAATGCGTAAATTATATTTGTGCTCAGAGGAAGCATTTTAAACAAGCACGTTTTTAAAAATCGACTATTTGATGACGGAGTTGTAGAAATGAACTTTACAGGAACATATTCTATTTATGCCGTTTGAGGAACGGTGTTTAGAACCAGGGATACATGGAAATGAAGAAAACTGTAATTAAATTGCTTCATGTGGTAGCGGTCCTATTATTTACACTCGGCTGTAAAGATTCAACCTCACCTGGTGATTTGAGAACACGGGCATTAGCATTTGATGGCATTGATGATTATGTATATCTGGGTGGCTACCACGATCTGGAATTCAGAGGGGAATTGACAATATCGGCCTGGGTAAACGTCGATACCTTCCACAGCCATGCGGGAATCATATCCAAGGGTGATATATTCGGTGGAAATAATGTATGTGCATATGGTTTGGGAGTAAACAAAGATGATCATAAAGTCTATTTTATCATTAACACTGATAAACTGGTGCGTCGTTCGCTTGAAAGTCTGAATCCCATAAACTCTAAAACCTGGTATCATCTTGCCGGTACTTTTCAACCGGGGGTCGGACTCAAGTTGTATATCGATGGACATCTTGAGAGAGCCATGCTGATCAGTGATTCGGCAATTTCATACAGATCAATTAGTAGCAGATTAGATGTCAGAATAGGAGATGCCCAACGACAATATGAAAATGGATTCTTCAAGGGGAAAATTGATGAAGTGAGGTTTTGGGATGTGGTAAGGGATGAGAGTCAAATTAAAATGGTTATGAACTACCGTTTGCTTGGAAAAGAAAAAGGATTAGTGGTCTACTATCCTTTTGATCAGGATGCCGGGCAAACAGTAAGAGATTTCGCTGGTTCCCCATGAAGATGAAAATGATCCGGTCTGGATTGATATAGATCTTCCTTACAGTAGTCAATAATGATGATTAAATTTATCAAAATAAATATGACAAAATATTATCCATTTAGAATTCAGTTCAATGCAGTTGTTTTTTTACTGATGCTACTACTTTTTCATATTCCCCTGTGGAATCAATCCTATGACTACAGGTACAAGAATCTAGATGTTAAAAGGTTTGATGGTAATAGCATCAGGGCCAAGGTAAGTAATTATGGATATCTATTTGAAGAGATATGGTGGTTAGGTTCCGATCTAGATCCAGGATTTGAGTGGCCCATGGGAAGTGGCATTAATGCAATGTATTATACAGGAATATGTTTGGCAGCAAAGGTGGATGGTGAAATCCGAGCTAATATTGCTGGTGAGAGTAGTACATATTATTTACCTGGGGCAATATTAAGTGATATTTATCCGGAAGATCCTGCCTATCCCAGTTTCAGAATACATAAAATTGAGCGGGGAATAACAGATTCCTGGGATTACCGCAACTGGCCCTATCAGTATGGTGCGCCACTGGATTCGGAGGGAAATCCACTGCTCATTGGTGATCAAACATTATGGTGTGTGTTCAGTGATAATGATGATTTATATGAAAAGTATTGGAAATCAAAACCTTTATACTTGGAGATTCAACAGACTGTCTTTGGATGGACACGCTTCAGCTTAAGGGAGGAGATGTTATTTTTGCGCTGGCTTATTATCAACAAAGGGGTAAATCAACTCGACTCTGTTTATTTCTGTTTGTGGAATGAGCCTTGTTTAGGTGCTAGTGATGATGATAAAATGGGATGTGATAGTACCCTTTCTCTTGGTTATTACTATAATGAAACGAACTACGATGAGGCTTACGGTGAAGCTCCTCCCTCATTGGGATTTCAGATTCTGCAGGGACCACTAGTATATTCCGAGGGTGATACAGGTATTTTCTCAGGAAGAAAAATAGCCAATCATAGAAACCTTATGATGACATCCCTCAGCCCAAGTTATGGAGGTATTTCGGGACAATGGACTGGTCCAAGGAATCCTTTGCAGGCCTGGTATCGCATGCAGGCAAAATGGTGGAATGGGCGACAAATGACTTACGGGGGATATGGTGATAATCCCAGCAATCCTCCAACCAATTACCTTTTCTCGGGAGATCCCGGAATCAGGAACTGGTTGGTTAGAGCCTGGTAGCTGTGGTGGTAAATGTAATATGCTTATTAACAGTGGTCCTTTCCATATGGCCCCGGGAGATAGCCAGGAGGTGGTAGTGGCTGCCATTATTGCCCGTCATGGATCAAATTTACAGAGTGTCACTTATTTAAAGAGT
>SMTZ1_10004484_pt1 | contig 14040 bp, 11 predicted proteins | sample DeeMarSWOR136_30_FD_25667 | JGI IMG/M metagenome (IMG submission 25667) | reverse complement strand
ACAACTGCAGAAGAAGTTATCAGAATAGCTTTCACGGACAAAGGGTAATAATTTTTACACCAATGAAGAAAAATGTACTTTGAGAAAGTAAACGTATGAAAAGTTATGGATATGTCGCTCGAAATTGGTCGGGTGTAGTGAAAAAGGGAACCGTACAAGCGGCCAACTCAAATGAGGTGCTTAACCAGCTTCGTGAGCAGAGGCTTACGCCGATCTCAGTCAAGGAAGTAACCAAAAAGGATGCTACAAAAGCCCGAAAAAAAGGTCGTCGAAGAAGTATCAAATCAGCAGACCTTGCGACACTTTGCTGGCAGTTGTCAACAATGCTCGATGGCGGCATTCCCATTACCACAGCTTTAGACATCATTGGTGATGATACCGATAACGCACAGCTCCAGCGTATTCTCAAGCAGATATCGGAAAAGGTCAAAAAGGGACAGCCTGTCTCGGAATGTGTCGCGGAATATCCGAAAGTTTTCAACCGGCTCTCCTGTGCCATGATACTGGCCGGTGAAACCGGTGGTAATCTTACCAAGGCAATAGGTAAGCTGGCAGAGTATTTTGATAATCGTGACAAACTCGCGAAAAAAGTCAAAGGCGCGATGGCTTATCCTATCTTCGTGCTCTCATTTATTATCATAATCGTCATATTCATAATGGCTTTTATTGTTCCACGATTCCGAAAGATATTTGACCAAATCGGCGGGACACTGCCTGCTTTCACCCGTGGCTTTATGGGATTTTACGATATGTTGCGCTACAATATTCTGTACATTATTGGATTTGTCATTGTCCTGATAGTGCTTGCAAGTCTCTTTTCCAAGACTAAAAAAGGTCACTATTTATTCAGCAGGCTTTCGCTGGCCATACCTCTGTTTGGAAAGATATTAAGTCACGCCTTTATTGCTACTTTTTGCAGAACGACGTCGACCTTACTTGCTTCGGGTGTTTCAGTACTCGAAGCATTTAATATCCTTACCGGGATGACCGATAACGATATAATAAAGTCGGCGATCACCAAAGCGAGAGAAAATATTGTCGGCGGCTCGAATGTTTCATTGAGTATGAGTTCGGCCGGCTTTTTTCCGAATATGGTTGTCAAAATGATTCAGGTAGGGGAAGAAAGCGGTTCAATGCCTGAAGTACTTGCGAAAACCAGCGAGCATTATGAACGTAAGGTTGATACTACCGTCACGACGTTATTGAGTCTTCTCGAGCCCATTATGATTATATCAGTTGGCGCGGTTGTATCGGTTGTTGTAATTGCACTGTATCTGCCGATTTTTACGATGTCCGACATGTAGGGGGGCAAATAAGTCATTGTCGATTTTCAGATGGTGAGCTGGAAATTTCGGTTCGATAGTGAAGTCGTTTATTGATTTTGCCGAATGGGATAAAGACCAGGCGAAGTGCTTGGCGCCCAAACTTTTATCAAACTTTTTTTGGAGAGATGAAAATGAAAAGCAGAAAAGGTTTTACACTGGTGGAGCTGATGGTGGTGATTCTCATCGTCGGTATCTTGGCCGCAGTGGCGATTCCGCTAATGCAGGGTCGCATCGATAAGGCCAAATGGTCGGAAGCCAACGCCACGGCAGGTACAATTCGTACGGCCATCCGTGCGTATGCTGCAGAGACGAGCGTTGCTACGGCTCAAGGTCTTATTGGCACTACACTCGCTGACGCGGGTACTCAGAGTGCTCTGGGATTTAGCGCCAACGACTGCGAAGGCACCTATTTCGCAAGCGGGGATTACAGTATTACCAATGTAAACGCTGACGGCATTGCCGAGGTTACGGTTGCGAACGGCAGCAAACCCGATGCGCCGACCAACGGACCATATTTACTGCGTGTGGATGGCTCCTGGGGTCCGTAAGAGTAGTCCTTCTATTTGGGAGGAACCCAAAAAAGCACCTTTGTGCTAAGCCGGCGTCCTGGAAAGTTGGGATCTCACTTATACATATTATCCCGGACATTTGAGGGCAGATATGCGGATGCGGAGGATCGCCTATCAGCCCAGCTTCGGGGTGGTAATAAGTCTGATTGAAGTAATAGTGGCTATGGTCGACAGCGACCATAGCCACTTCAGATTAGTTAGATAGCACCGCGGCTTCAAAAATAGAAACTGAATACCTCTTATTTCAATCTCATGGTGCCTGAGCAGTCATTTTGGGATCTCGCGGCTTAATAATCGTATACACCAAACAGTAAAGACAGTAACTTGTCGGCATTGTCCTGAATGAACACTTAGAATTTGCTTTTGAAGTTTTTTGTAGTATACTTTAAATGGTACAGAACAAATGCAATTAACAGATGAATAGCTTGAAAGTGTTGATTGCTATCGAGGGAGGAGCAGGTTCGGAATTCCAATTTAAGACAGCCGTGTGTGCTATGATTATAGAAAAGCATAGTCTGACAACAATCAAATGAAAACGTAGATGCTATTTCCGGTAATTTAGACTGACAAGCTCACCTCAATATTCGGTCTTGTTTCTACAACAGGGAGGATAATAATGGTTACGCAGACAAACAAAATTTGGTTTCGACGGGGCATGACATTAGTGGAAACACTGGTTGCAATCACGATCCTGTTGATAGCGCTTATCGGAACTTCCACTTTTAGATATAATGCCGCTTTGGACGGACGAAAAGCTGATGCGCAGACAACAGCAGCAAGGATCGCACTGATGTTTTGTGAAAGCTGGAAGGGTATCAATGGCGACGTAACCTACGATCCCATGAATCATTTGGGTTCGGATTTGAAAATAACCAAAGGCACCGATCCTGCCAATCCGATTGATTTTACCCCTTTGGGAAGTTACATAGTTGCGTTCGATGATGGTGATGGTGTCGATGATTACATGATGACTTTATCCTGGAAAGACGTTAAAAACGGACTAAGGGCCTTGAATGTCATTGTGTCCTGGGCGTCGCATGAGCACGAAGGCGATGGTAACGATGTCATAGACAAATCGTTCAGTATCACAGTCTATACCCAAACTTATTAACAGACCGCGAGGACAATTAGGATGATAATTATCAAAAAAAGACCCGGAGACCGAAAGGGTTTTACTCTTATCGAGTTAATAATAGCCTCAGTAATTCTGGTTATTGTCGGATTTGCTATGGGTGTAGTTGTGGTTGACGGTCAAACCACATGGAACACCATGTACGATCGTATAAATTCAGACGTTGTCACTGATGGCTACGTGGCGAGAAAGAAATTCGACTCTGTGGTAAGGAACGCAAGCAGGAGCAAATTGATATTGGCTGGTGATTCCAGCTGGCTTGAGGTCTATTACTATGCAAGTGTTTCGTCGACTGTCGTTGACCTTTATGCACTTTTCTATGTGTCCGGCGATGACCTGAAGATCGAGTACGGCCAGTTGTCGCCGAGAGTGAAGATTGATGTCGAGACCGTATGCACAAATGTTTCGGAGTGTACTTTCAAACAAGCTGGTACATCCGTCCAAATGAAACTTATATTAGATAACGGAGCAAAAAGTCAAACTATTGTTACATCTGCAGTTGCACACAATCAATAGAATAGCAATTTAAAAATATGAGGATGGGATATATCATGAAAAAGCTGCTACAATCTAAAAGACAAGGCTCGGCCGTACCATTGGCCGTGGTTTCCATTATAATATTACTTGCGATGGGTGTCGGACTGCTGAGCCTCGGATTTAACAGCCGTATCCTTTCGATACGAAACTCATCAGATATTACAGCTCGATGCGCTGCTGATACCGGGTTAACAATAGCTCTGTTTGAAATGAATGAGATACTTAAAGCCAAGCTCTGGAACAACGGTACCCTGCCAACGGCAACAGACGTAAGCTTGCCCTATTGTGATGCAGTCTATAGCTACAAAGTCACAGGTGATCATCTCGGCGGCTATGTTATTACATCCGTTGGTAAATCTGGTCAAGCCCAAAGAACTGTCTCTGCAACTACAGTACTCAAGGGATTATTTGACGATGCTATTCTCACGAAGGCAGACCTGATCCTTAAATCAGGTACCTATATTGATGCATACAACTCTCTCGATCCGCTCGACACCGATACATATGCAGACATTGCGACCCAAAGCATTTTAGATTCGAGCGTTACCTTGAATTCCGGTGTCGTCGTCAATGGCGATGTCCGAGTTGGTCGCGGCGGCAATCCTGATACAGTTATTAAAGACCTCGGCGCCGATATAAGCGGGGCTACGTATGCATCGCCGGTAACGCAACCCTTACCCGAAATAACCGTGCCCACCACCCTATCCGATAAGGGTACGGATATTAGTGCCAAAGGCGATACTGTGACAATCACGCCTGCCGACAATGGGACTTATACAGAGATTAGCTTAAAATCGACCGGCGCTCCGGGGATATTGGAGATAAGCGGTGGCGATGTTGTGCTGCACTTAACTGGAGTGATTGATCTTGGGAACTCATGTGAGATTGTTATCAAAACAGGCTCATCTTTGACCATTTACACAGACGGAGATATTCAATGTGATAACGGCAGCACAATCAATGTCGAGAATCCATCCAAAGCGGCCGACACATTAAAAATATATGCTACAGGCGAGGGTGAACAGTTCTTCGACCTTAAGGCCAAGACCGAGTGGGTTGGCGTTGTCTACGCACCGAATGCCGATGTTGATCTTTATGCCGGCGGAGATATCTATGGAGCTGTTGTCTCAAACAACTTTGAACTGAAGTCTGGTGGCAATTTCCACTATGACAAGGCGTTGAAAAAAGTCGATATTGATGATGAGGGGATCCGTTTAGTAGTTGATCGCTGGTCTGAAGGCAAATTATAGATCCGGATTACCGGACTGTCCATAGCCATTCGAAGATTTCTGCGCTCGCCCAAACGGCCAATAACACTCCAAAAGACATCTTTAAATTCACTCAAAAGTGATTACCGGCAGTTGCCGTCCGATAAGTAATAAGTAGTGACATTTAAAATCGGGTAAATAGTCGGTAATCTACTATTTTTTAGGATGTTACATCTTAAAAACACAAATTATCCCATGCAATCAGCAAGATTGTAACTTTTAAGTAAAACTCCTTGCTTTTTAAGTCGATAAAAGGATCAAGAGGATTGGGATTTCCAGATTGCATGTGTGAAATACTGTTTGGAAGTCGTAAATTACTTGTGAGGATTTTATAGACTTGGACTGGAAACGAATTTTCAATTTGAATCAAATCGAGGTCTTGGGGCTTGATATCGGTTCGTCTGCCGTCAAGATAGTCGCGTTACATAAAGACAACGCGGGTTATATAGTTACCACCTGCGGCATCGCTGAGATCCGAGTAAGTGAAGATAGTAACAATACACAAATCGCCCAACAGGTCGGAAATAATCCGAACACCGTCAAAGCGATTCGTGATTGCTTTGTTTTGTCAAAGCTCAGAACTAAGAGAAGGCTTGAAACCAAATCGGTCGTTTGTGGCGTGAACGGCCCCGAAGTCGCGGTGCGTAACTTTGAGTTTCCTCCATTACCGGCAGAAGAAATGGAAGGAGCAGTTGCCCTTGAAGCCTCGCAGGTCTGCCCATTCAATGCAGCAGAAAGCGCTGTCGATTACCAACTGATACCTAATGGCGATGACAAGGCAAGAGGCTTTTTGGTGGCGGCAACAAATACATTAATAGCAGACAAAGTACAGCTCGCTAAGGCAGCCAATCTTAAGTGTATCTTAATGGACGTTGACGGGCTGGCACTTTTGAACTGCTTTAATGGTCTGGTCAATGAGCACAAGAAGGCCCAGACCAATCCAACAACTGCTATTCTTAATGTTGGCGCCTCTAATACGACTCTTGCAATCATGGATAATAATGGCCAGCCTTTCGTCCGTGATACAAATTATTCCGGTAAGGATATTATAAAGCAGATTGCTGCTGAGAATGGTATGTCAATAGAAACTATAAAAGGGATTTTGTACAACGATTCGACGGCAGTTGAGCCAGAATTCTACAATAGTTTCCGAAAAGCATGCCAGAAATTGATTTCTGACGTTGACGAGACATTGCGCTATTATACAGCCCAGTCCAAATCGTCGAATGTTGAAAAATTATTTGTTTGCGGCGGCTTTGCTTTGGCCGGAGGATTCGTCGAGTTATTGAACAGCAGGCTTGGAATTGAGGCCGTATTGTGGAATCCCTTCGCTGAAATGCGATGCGATGCGAACCGGCAATGTGAAGATATTCTCGCAAAAAAAGGCCCTGCAATGGCGGTCGCCGCAGGTCTTGCTATGAGATCAAGCTGATTGGTTATTATAAAAACTAAGTATTATACGAGCAACGAGACATTAGGCTATGTTTACGATAGATTTATTAAATGGACAGGCAATTCCGCTCAAGAGCAAACCCGGGAGCCTTGCTGTTATAGCGATAACCGTTGCAATACCCGTTATTGCGGCAATGGGAATGATCGGCTTTTATAGGCACAGCAAAATCGTTGTGTCCATGAAACAGCAGGAAATTGTCAAATGCCAGTTAGAGGTTGACAAATTGTCAGACGCTGTGGAATTACATAGGGAATTAGAGAAGAAGAAAATCGCTTATAGTAGTTGCTTGTCTGAAGTCAAGTCTTCCATTAAAAGGCATACTCAATGGTCGCCTGTATTGACTACGCTAATGGAGAATCTACCTGACTCAGTGGTGCTGACTTCCCTTGAGTTAGAGCGTAATTTTGTGAAAATAAAAGTTCCCAAGAAAGATGATCCCAAGGAAAAGAAAGAGGTTGATGTCCCCGTAAGAACATTGCGCTTGGGTATGAATGGCGGTCATCAAACCAACTGTGACGAAGCTATCAGAGATTTACGGGATGATCTTCGCTGTTCGGCTTTTCTCGGCCCGAGGCTCGACAATATAAGAGTCTCCAAAAAAACTGAAACTCTTCAAGAACAGAATGTTGTCTCTTACGAGATGAGTTGTCTCTTTAAACCGGGCATGTAATATGGCTTTTATAAAGACTTACAAAAAATTTCTTATAAGAACAGCTATTGTATGGGCAGCTTGTCTTGCGCTGTTTGTTCTGGCTTATACATTTGTTCTGCGACCTCAGATCGATAGAAGAAAACGTCTCGATGACGAGCTTGCCGAGAAAAAACAACAGTATGAGATGGCACGATTAGCATCACGTGAGCAGACCAAAGCCAGGTTAAATGAAGAAATTGAAGGTATGCGAGACATACTGAAGGGTTTTGTCGTCGATTTGGAAGATTCAGCAAATTTGACTTTTGATATAGGTCAAATCGCGAATGAAGAAAAGGTATCCTCGTTCAGCATCGAAAGTAAAGATAAACGGGGGCCCTTAGAAATACCTGATTGTAACAGTATATGCGAGAGCCACATCGATATTGACTTTGTTGCCGGATTTAATCAGTTTGCTACTTTTGTGAATGCACTGGAGCGGCATCGACCGGTCCTATTTGTTAATGAATTCGTAATAGCCCGCTCGAACAGGAGTGAATTAGCTTACCAAGTGACTCTTGATGTGGCGGCTTTTGTAAAAAAACAACAGAATAGGGAAATTGCTGATCAGTCCTCTGCATCAACTATAGGCTCGAAGATATGAAAACTATAGCAATAGTTAATCAAAAAGGGGGATGTGGTAAAACAACGACTGCTGTGAATCTCGCAGCGGCCTTTGCCGAGAAAAGCTTCAGGACGTTGCTGGTCGATCTTGATCAGCAAGGCCATAGCACGATAGGAGTGGGTTATGAACCAGATAATCTGAGCATGACGATTTATGATGCTCTGGTAAATGTTCAAATTGCTTTATCCGATGTGATTTTAAGTACGAAAATCGAGCGGCTTGATTTGGCCCCAAGTAACATTGTACTTTCGGGTGCTGAACTTGATCTGAAAGGCATCGACGTCTTGAGCGAGAAACTCAAAATGGTCAGCGAAAAATACGATATCACTGTCATCGATTGTCCGCCGTTGCTGGGTATGCTGACCCTGAATGGACTTCTCGCCAGCACTGGCGTCATCGTACCAGTCCAGGTACATTACTATGCAATGGAAGGATTGAAACAGTTGTTCGAAACGATGAATGTTGTCTCGGAACGCTTCTATCCTTCACGTATAAGGTTTTTAGGTATATTGTTGACGCTTGTTGAACATAACACCCTGCTAGGCAAGCAAATTCAGGCGCAAATGCGAGAATTTTTCGGCGATTTGGTTTTCGATGCGGTTATCCATAAAGGTGTTAGACTAGCTGAAGCGCCAAGTGCCGGTGAGCCGGTACTTACCTATGCGCCTGAAAGTAAAGCGGCTGCTGAATACAGGGCACTGGCCGAGGAGATAATTCATGACTGGACTTTAGTTGAGCAGATAATAACACTTGCTGAAGAGCTGGGCAATGACAGAACCTTGGTTGAGCAGACAAGCAACGACTATACCCTTGTGAGGAGATAAACAATGGAAAAGTTCAATAAAAGGATAGGGCTGCAGAAAAAGGTCTCGTCCCTCTTTAATAATGTACCTATCCCGCAGGACGACGATGGCTCGCAGCCTTCAGAGGCACATGCACCAAACGAAACTTCCTGCAATCTTCCAAATCAGATGCCTACGGACCGCCCAATTTCGAAGGTTTCTCTGATTAAAAAATTTATTAAAAAGCTTAATCGAACCGAGGATTCGTTGGATGAGGCCGCACCAGACGAGTCCGCCAATGCCTTTCCAAAACCGATGCCTGCCGACCATGAGATGCCGCAGAATCCTCCAATTAATGAACTCAATCAAGGCGAGGATTCATTGGATGAGGCCACACCAGAAGAGTCCGCCAATGCCTTTCCAAAACCGACGCCTGCCGACCATGAGATGCCGCAGAATCCTCCAATTAATGAACTCAATCAAAGCGAGGATTCATTGGATGAGACCGCGCCAGGCGAGTCAACCAAGGCCTTTCCAAAACCGATGAGTATTAATCATCTGATGCCAAAGAATTCTCTAATAAAAAAACTCAGTCAGTCCGAAGATTCGTCGGATGGAGTGGAACAAAACCAAACCGCTAATGTTTTTCCAAATCCGACATCCACGACAAAGACGCCGCAGAATTCTCTTGTTAATAAACGGCCTGAGGCCGATGAATCGTTGAAACAACCTACACCGGCAATACAGCCTGAAAACGAGCCGGTTTTCGAATTCGTGAGCGTGGGTTTTTGGCAGCAGATCAAGGATAAACTCTTTACACCAAAACCGGGCGTAAGTCCAATCAAACAAAAAGCTATGGTGATAATGGTTCCTATCCTCGCTGTAGTCATGATTTTTGTCTTGAGACAAGTTCTTAGCAAATCTCCACGTAAGACAGAGGGAGCCGGGAAGGATGATACACCTGTCGTTGTTGCTAACGCCGATACCGATCATGAAATCGACTGGGAGATTCCGGAACCGATAACGATTATAACGAGGGACCCGATCAAATTGCCGGATGACAGTGATACACAAAACACGGAACAAGTAGAACAGAACAACACGACCGGTGAAATTACAGCGGGAACGATGATCGTAAGAGACATCGTATATTCCGAGGACAAACCCTCTGCTTTGGTCGGCTCTAAAATAGTCTATGTCGGGGATGTAATTAACGACATTACTGTTGTAAAGATAGATAGAGACAGTGTGGAATTCGAAAAGAATGGGGACAGATGGGAACAAAAGGTACGCAAAGGAAGAAAGTAACCCATTACAGAAGTTACCAACCAACGTGAGGGCAAGATATAGCCCATAAAATAAAGTTAAAATTACGTTACGCATATCAGAACATAAAAGAAATTGGGGGAAGAACAAATTTAGAAAGGAAGGTGTTATGAAAATCTTAACAATCAAATCCGGAAGATTACATTTCCTGATCATTTGTGCTCTTCTCTGCTTCTGCTGCGCCTCTGCCTTTGCCGTTGAAGGCGAGGAACCGACAGCTAAAAAGGCAGTCTTGACAGACCTCGAGCGACGAATGCAGAAGGTTGTCTGTATCGATGTCAATGAAGTCCCAATTGGTACCGTAATAAGACAACTGGCAGATCAGGTTGATGTGGACCTTGTCATGAGCCCGAAAGTTACCGGCAATGTAACCGTATCATTGACTGAGGTGTCTCTCGATGAAGCTCTTCAGTGCATCCTTGATGTGCACGGTGCTGATAGAATAGTAGGTGAAAATGTTATACGGATACTATCACGTGAAGAAATGCCTCAGGTAACAGAGAGGCTCGTAACTCAAACTTTTGAGATTACTTACGCGGACGTCGTGCAGGTTGTGAAGGCTTTGGAGAAATTCAAGTCGCAACAAGGCTCGGTCTCCTCCATCGAGGGTACCAGTCACATCATCGTGACCGACACCGAGAGCAAAATCAGGGACATCACAAACCTTATTGATACCGTTGATCGCATAACACCGCAGGTATTGGTCGAAGTGAGAATCTATGACATAACCAGCAAAGACAACCTCGACCTCGGCATCGACTGGTACGCCGGCAGGCGAACCAACAGAGATGCTTTCGGTTATCCGATTAACGACGATATTATCGTCCAGAGAAGTGGCAATGACACTTATATTAAAAGTATAACTGATCCATCCTTAACTGCCGGTTTCAGTGCTGGGACAAACAAGACCGAAGATACCACGTTAGGATATCTGCGATTTGGCCTGCTAAACGAACACATCGACATCGAAGCAAGGCTGAGGGCCGAGCAGGAAAATATCGATGCCAAGCTTCTGGCCAATCCGAGAATTATGGTTCTCGACAACGAGGAGGCCACTTTCGATATCGTAACCGAGCATCCCTACGTGGAACGAACCATCACTGCGGGAAGCACCACCGAGACGGTGAAATTCAAAAACGTCGGCGTCAAGCTCATTGTTACCCCGCACGTCGCAGGTGATGATATGTTGAGATTGACCATCTCGCCGGAATTCAGCGTTCTTGTGACACGAGTTCAAGTTGCTTCGAGTAATGTCCCTGTTGTCGACACTCGTAAGGTTAACACTATAGCACTTGTCAAAGACGGTCAGGCGGTTGTCCTGGGTGGCCTGCGAAAGAAAGAAACAAGCCAGCAGACAAACAAGGTGCCCCTACTTGGAGACATACCCGTGCTCGGCCATCTTTTCAAATTCGAAGGTGAAGCGACGGCTATTACAGAGCTGGTTGTATTCATTACGCCGCATATTATCACAGATCCGATTATGACCGAAACAGAACAGCAGGCCCTTGATATCACCGAGTTTAGCGGGCCATTCCCTTCGACCACCAAGGCGGAGGATAGGGCCGCACAATAACCGCCGTCGTACATGATTCGACGCTCGTGATGTATTTACCGATTCGCGAGCCTGGCCCCAGGGAGCAGCCGAATCCAAGGTGACGAATCAGTTTTAGGCTCCGGCTGCCTGGGGCCAGGCTCAGAGACTGCCCCATTCGGCTTCGCTCAGGGCAAGCTCTGAGCTTGCAGAAGGGATGAGCTTTGTTTTTTTATTGCCCAAAACCTTCATAAATCTCACTAAATCCATTCTATGTAGATGCTTGCATTAGGTTTGGCCTTTCGAGAAATTGCACCATTCGATGCTGCTCAGGACAAGTTCAGACTTCTGAAATCGATGTTCTCTCTTGTTTTACTGTCATTCTGATATCCTGCTAACTGATTACCATATATCCCGTCTTTTGCTTCTCAATTCTGTATTTTATATTCAGTTCGTTAAGTATTATACTAAATTTATTAAAATCAAGCAAATTCAGAGGAAATATCCCTAACTTTCAACTATATTCTGTGGTTCCGCATTTAATCTTTGGATTCTTTCTTCACAATAAAGATAATTTTGTAGCTTGTGTACATTTGATTTTTTTGGTATAATGTGTATTCAAATCTCGAAGCTATAGGGCTGGAAAGGATGGGTGTTTTTTGAAGCTCAAGACTATATCGGTATTTATCGTGGTGATATCTCTTATAAAATATACATGTAAACAATTAAATTAAGGAAGGAGTCAAAAATGAGCAAGCTATTATTAAAAACCATCACCTTACTTATGCTTTGTGGGGCTGCATTAGGTGTCGACTCGAATGTATCCTGGATTCCCGGCGATGATCTCCAGGATTTCGGTCGATTTCCGCAGATACCCACTACAAACGACGTTATCAGTTTTACTATTCCCACCGATGTATTCGACAATCAGTGGCAGGCGGAGCAGATGCTGGGTGGTACGCCCACTCTTATAATCGACGCCGTGGAAAAAAGAATTGACCTTCAATTCGAACCACCGGCACCGGAAGACCCAATTCCCACGGAATATGACCCGGTATGCGGACTTCAGGGGTATTTTGGACCGCTCGAAGAAGGTTCGTGGCTTTTCTATGCCCAATTCCCCGGCACGATTTATATAGACCCTTTCAATGTGGTTTCTGCTCCTCCGTCTCCAGCGCAGGACTTTTTAACCGAGAAGTTTGCTGGGGATGGGGATGCTTTTGATTTGACTGATAAATCGGTTTTCTTCGTTCCAAGTCCGGATGGCACATCCTATACCGCCGAGATTCAGCAGATTTCAAAACTGCCAACTGATCCTGCAGGGGGCGTTGATTTGGCACTGGGCGATGATGCTTTTGGTTTCGTCAAGTTAAGCAGTCCGGCAACAATTTCGATCTACGGCATCAGTTTCACCGGCTTCTACGTCGGCAGTAACGGCTATATCACCTTTACCGAAGGCGATCAGGAATACTCAGACACTTTGTCTAATCATTTTGACCTCTCACGCGTATCCGGATTGTTTTGCGATCTAAATCCATCCGCCGCCGGGCAGGTCAGTTGGAAACAATTGAACGATCGTGCAGTTGTGACCTGGGAAAATGTTCCCGAATACGGCAAAGACAATTCCAACACGTTCCAGATTGCTATGTTTTACGATGGAAGTATCCGGATTTCATGGCTGGGAATCGACGCTGAGCAGTGTCTTGTCGGATTGTCCGAAGGCCTGGGCGTGCCGCCGGATTTTGAGGAGACCGATTTTTCCAAGCTGCCCCAGGCGCCGACGCCAGTGCCGAAGTACCTGGTCGAGCAATTTACATCAGACGGTGATGAGTTCGATCTTTCGTTCAAGTCAATTATGTTTACTCCGAATATAACCGGGACCTCCTATAGCGGCCAGGTGCAGGATATTTCGAAATTACCAACCGATCCAACCGGCGGAAATAACCTGACATTGGGAGATGATAGCTTCGAATTCATCAAATTAAGCAGCCCGTTAACGGTATCTCTCTACGGCAACAGTTTCACCGACTTCTATGTCGGAAGTAACGGTTACATTACTTTCGGCGAAGGCGACCAGGAGTATTCGGAAAGCCTGGAACATCATTTTAGCAGGCTGCGCGTGTCCGCGTTGTTCCGTGATTTGAATCCGTCCGGCGGCGGACAGGTCAGTTGGAAATATATGATAGACCGTGTTGCTGTAACATGGCAGAATGTCCCTGAATATGGCAGCAGCAATCCGAATACATTCCAGATCGAATTGTTTTATAACGGAAATATCAGGCTGTCCTGGCTTGCGATTGCTGCCGAAAGCGGTATCGTTGGTCTTTCCGATGGATTAGGTGTACCGCCTGATTTTAAAGAGACGGATCTTTCGGAGCTATCCACAACTCCGCCGCCGCCACCGCCGCCGTCGGAACCCGATTACCTGACGGAAGAATTCTCGGACAAGGATACTTTCGACCTGCAATACTCTTCGGTTATGTTCACTCCGGCTTCGGATGGGATTTCTTACGTCGGTTCGCTGCAGGATATTTCCCAATTACCGACAAGTCCGTTCGGTGGACAAAGCCTTGGTCTGAGCGAGGACAATTACGTTCACGTTGTATTAAGCAGCCAGTCGAGAGTGAAAATATTCGACCAGAGCTTCGGAAGTTTCTTTGTAGGCATCAATGGTTATATAACCTTTACCGAAGGCGATAATGATTTCTCGCAAACTCTGGACGAACATTTTGAGATACTGCGCATATCCGGCTTGTATTGTGACCTGACAGTGACAAATGAAGGAAACGTTACGGCCAAGCAAT
>SMTZ1_10008183_pt1 | contig 14044 bp, 11 predicted proteins | sample DeeMarSWOR136_30_FD_25667 | JGI IMG/M metagenome (IMG submission 25667) | reverse complement strand
CTTTGTCAACGGTCCTCACATCCATCCCCCAGGCCTTCAAATCACGGGTCTGCTTCTGCTCGTTATCCCGAATGATCTTCCGTTCGTAGGCGGTCACTTCCACCGCTGTTGTGATGAAAAGCCTCTGCCATTCGGGCTTGAGGGAGGTAAATTGTCGCAGACCCATGGTCAGCGGTGCGGGAGAGTAGAAGTGCCCGGTCAGGCTCAAGTATTTCTGCACCTCGTTCAGTTTGTAGCTGTGAATAATGGCCACCGGGTTCTCCTGGCCGTCAATGACCTTTGTCTGGAGGGATGTATAGACTTCGCCCCAACTCATGGGGACTGCCTGGGCGCCCAGTTCGCGAACCGAGGCAAGATGAACGGGGTTTTCCATGGTCCGGAACTTCAGGCCCTTGAAGTCCTCGGGTTTTAGCAAGGGACGGGCCGAATTGGTGAAATTGCGGAATCCGTTCTCAAAGAACGAGAGGCCCTTTAACTTTGCCTTCTCCAAATCATCCAGGAGTTTTCGGCCAACAGGGCCGTCAAGGACTGCGTCGACGTGGGGGTAGTCTCGAAAGAGGAAAGGCAAGTCCAAAACCATCATGCTTTGGCTGAAGCCTGAGACGGGACCTGTTGCGGTAACGGCAAGATCGATTGCCCCCATCTGCATTCCTTCCAGAAGCTCCCTTTCCCCCTTGCCGAGTTGGCCTCCCGGGAAGACTCGGATATCAATGGCTCCTCCGGTGGCCTCCTTGATGCGCCTGGCAAATTCCCTTGCTCCCTCATTATAGGCGTGATGGGGAACTACAACGGTGGCGAGCTTCATCTTCATGACCTTCGCATGGAGCGAAGGAGTGGTCATCAAGCTCGCGCTCAACAGCAGACAGAATCCAATAGAGATCGTACGTTTCATAAGGATACCCCCTTTTCAGTGGAGTTCACTATGAGAAATGAAAAGCTCTTTCCCGCCCAATTCCAGGCTTCCACTTCCCCTCATACCATCGTTATCAGCCATTTAAATTACATTCGCCCTCTATATCACTCGACAAGGGAAATGTCAATCGCTCGGCTGGAATTTATCGAGTTTCCGGAAAAAGCCGTTGTCCCCGAGCGTAATGTCCTGGAAAAGTTCTTCGGCCCTCGGGGTTCGATGGCGGGTGAAGGCCTTCATGGCGAGTTCTGAATCCCTCGTGATCTGCCCCTTAGCTGTCCGCAGGCCGCCGAAATATCTCCGCCCCGGCTTTTTCTCACGATACACGTGATGTATTGATCCAGGAGGGCCGTCTGAAACCCAAGGATTGTTTTCTCATCTGGCCTGCTGAATTGCTGCTCCGGCGACTCGTTGAAGGGGATGAGGTTGACCTTGCAGGGAATACCCTTTAAGAGGCGGACGAGACGGAGGGCATCCCGGGGCGAATCATTGATGCCATCGATGAGGACATATTCGAAGATAATCCTTTCCCTTGGATGAAGGCGAAACCCTCGGCAGCTCTCAAGGACCTCCTCCAATGGATATGATTTGTTGATAGGCATGAGAAAACTTCGGGTATCGTCATCCGCGGCATTGAGGGAGACGGCCAATTGAAAACGGAGTCCGGTTGCCATTACTTTCTCCATCTCCGGAACGAGGCCCGATGTGGAGAGGGTAATACGCCTCCCCGAGAGACCGAGGCCCGGGTCGTATTGCATCATCTCGATGGCCTTAACGGTATTATCATAATTAGCCAAGGGTTCTCCCATTCCCATAAACACGATATTGGTTATCCTCCTCATGGGAGCCTCTTCCCGTTGGACCGCCAGAATCTGATTCAGGATCTCGGAAGCCGTCAGGTTTCGAACGAATCCCATACTCCCCGAAAGGCAGAACCGACAGCCTAAAGGGCAGCCTACCTGAGTGGAGATGCAGAGGGTCAACCGGGACCCTTCCGGGACGAGCACGCTCTCCACACTATTACCATCCATCAGGGAAAAGAGAAATTTCTTCGAACCATCCCGGGAGATCTCCACTTCATTCGGGGTTAGGGTACTTATGAAGGCGACCCGGCGAAGTGCTTCTCGGAAGTTTGTCGGTAAGTCCGTCATCTCATGGAAATTGATCGCCCCCTTTCGGTAAAGCCACTTTATGAGGTGCCTTGCCCAGTACCTTTTATGGCCCAATGTCACCACAAAATCCTCAAGGTCGCTTTGGGTCAAGTCCTTGATATCCACCGTTTGTTTGGAAGTCATGGATTTCCGTTTACCCTTGATCGAGCTTTCACCGAGAAACTTACCCCTATTATACGTTCGGCTTCCGTCCAATAACAAGCCGGGCGGAAGGTTGCTGAGTTTCCGGAGAATACCGCAGCATTTAAGTGCAAATTCAGGGATTGGTTGAGGGTGGCCTGGAGTCGGGCAAGGACTTCGGCATTCAAAGTTCATAATAACGACGATGGACAAACCACAAGAGTAAGGAGGAAGCTTTGAGATCAAATCGACCATCTTGAGGTATTCTCTTTATGTGCGTTTGCAATGTTGTATTTACCGGGATGAAGCGGATTTCAATACCTCATAGAAGAAATCGTTCGATCTGGTTTCCCCTTTGACATATCTTTCCATCCTGCTACAATGGGTTCAGTCGAAAAAGCCAAACCATCCGTGAGGGTGGGTCGGAAAGGGGAAAGGAGGTATGTTATGCCTGAGTTTAGCAATCCGTTTACCGTGCTGAAACATGATCGTAAGCTCACAAACGAGGAGCTGGTCCGTGCGATCCGCTTTATGATTGCTGCTGAATACGAAGCAATACAGCTCTACCAACAAACAGCTGAGAGTACGGAAAATGCTCTTGCCAAGGAGGTGCTCATAGACATTGCCAACGAAGAAAAGGAGCACGCTGGAGAATTCCTTCGCTTGTTGCGAGAACTAGACTCTGAGGAAGAGACATTCTATAAGGAAGGTTATGAAGAGGTGGAGGAGATGATTAAAAAGCTCAAAAAGTAGGGTGATAAATACAGGGAAAAGATTCTCACAGGCGAAGGAGTCAAAGATACCCGGTCGAAAAAGGTTGTCAACCGGGCAGCCTGTGCCTTCCGGATGGCCGCCCAGGCCGCCGGGAAGAGCCACACGGCTCTGGGAGGCTACTATCGAAGAATGAGAAATCGGCGGGGATCTTCGAAAGCTCATACGGCAACCGCCTGCAAACCAGCCTGTATCGTCTACCGGATGCTGAAATACGGAAAGCACTATGTGGATCCAGGAGTTGCCTACTTCGAACACAAATATCGACAAAGGGTCCTCAATAATTTCAAAAGGAGACCGCGACTCCTGGGATATGAGCTCATGCAAAACCTCGAGCTTCGGCCCGTAGTTTCTTAGGGGCAGCGGACTCGACCACGATTGTGCCCGAGTTACCGATGGAAGAAACCTGACAGTTCCCATTTTGTCTGGTTATGTATCCCAAAGACAAATCATCCAGCAGTTAAGGCCGATAGTTCCCCGGTGGTTTTATCCCCGCGGTTAGGAGCATGGTCCGAGGTTCGCATGGTTACCACTTTGGCGAAGCCGAATGGCTATCCCGTTTGAGAGATTTTTTATAAAAAGACTACCCTCGGCTGGATGAGCTTATTCCTATCCCAACGCTGTCCCCACTCATAGCTCAACCTCCCGCTTACCCTTCCCACATAAAACATACCAGCAACTTATCCAATTCCTGCCACATTACTTGAGAGGAAGAGAAACCTGGCCGTGAACCCTTCAAGTTCAACCATAATGCAATTTTGTTCTTAATCGAATCTATCTAATAATTCAGCGTGGAACGTAATGAAGATTCGAGCCTTTCTCTGCGGAAATTTGACCCAACCTTGACATTCAGTGGACTGGTGTGATATCCATCTCCGAGAGTTTATTCAAGAATTAAGGTAGTTGGAATTCCATAAACATACGTAAGGGAGAAAATAAATGGAACCAAAATTTAATTGGAAAATTATTGCAGGTATTGCCATGATATTCTTATCTTTTGTTTTTTATTTTTTGCATTTTTTTATATTCAGAGATGCCCACCATATTTTTATTTACCTTCTCGGAGATGTCGCGTTTGTATTTATTGAAGTTCTCATGGTAACACTCATCATTCATCATCTGCTTCAAGAATGGGAGAAAAAAAGCCATCTCAAGAAATTAAATATGGTCATTGAAGTATTCTTTAGTGAATTTGGTAAGCACCTTCTTGTTTACCTATCAAACTTTGACAAAAACTTACATAAAGTCCATGACCTTATTATTGATGAAGGGGGATCCTGTGATATTGATTTTAAATCTGCTTTTAAAGCTATCAAGACTTACAAAGCAGACATTGAAATAGATAAGATAAACTTATCCAAACTATCACACTTTTTGCAGGATAGAAGAAAATTTCTCGTTAACCTTTTGCAAAATCCTAATTTATTGGAGCATCAAACATTTACTGAAACCCTTATGGCTATATTTCACATAGCTGAAGAATTAGTTGCCAGAGATTTAAACAATTTATCAGAAGAAGATATAGAACATACAAAGGATGATATTGAGCGTGCTTACAATAAGCTAACCTTTCAATGGTTAAGCTATATGCAGTATACAAAAGCACACTATCCTTATTTTTTCCTTTATGCAATGCGAACAAATCCATTTGATGAAAATGCATCTTGGCTTGAGCGTTGGTATGAACCTGCAAAGGCCTAATATTTTAAAAATAATAAAAAGGTAACCAAGAGAAGGGATAGATTATTGATAAAAAATATACATAAATCTAACAAGTCACTACATCTAACCTTCGGCAGGGGAAGAACTTACCCGTTTGGGGGAAATCACGGAGAGGATTTTCGAGCATTGCGGAGTTATCGAGGATGTGTATCAGGCTATCGGATTATCTCGGTCCCAGCCTTTCCCTCCACGGATCGTTGAATATTTTCGGTGGAGGTAATCAAGGCCCTTTTTCCCCCGCTTTCCAGGAACTGAATGGTCGCCTCAATTTTGGGCCCCATGGATCCCTCGGGGAATTGCCCTGCCTGCAATAAGCGTTTTGCCTCTTCTATGGGGAGCTCTCTGAGAAACCTTTGTCCCGGTTTTTTGAAGTTGATGGCCACTCCCTCCGTATCGGTGGCGATGAGGAATATATCTACACCCACCTCCTGTGCCAATTTGGTGCTCGCCAAATCCTTATCGATAACGGCATCTACTCCTTCGAATCCCCGCCCCTCTCTGATTACCGGAATGCCTCCACCCCCGCAGGCGATGACGAGGAATCCTTCTTCGAGGAGTCTCTTTATCTCCCTCTTCTCCACAATGGTCAAGGGTTTGGGTGAGGCGACGACCCGTCGGTACCCATCGGCTGTTTCCACGGTCGGGTAGGGAAGCTGTTCGGCCTGTTCTTTCGAGAAGAAAGGGCCTATGGGCTTGCTGGGGCTTTTAAAGGCCGGGTCATTCATATCCACTACGACATAGGTGAGGACCGTAACGAACAGTTGTTTTGTATTGGACCCCCATTTCATGAGCTCGTTGTCAAGGGTGGATTCGATCATGTAGCCGATCTGCCCCTGGGTCTGAGCAACGAGGATCTCCAGGGGCATGATTGGAACCTCAGGACATTTTTCCTGTTGCAGGAGGAGGTTTCCCACCTGGGGGCCATTCCCGTGGGTGATGACTATGTCATACTTTTTTAAGAGGCGAGCGATCTGTTGGATGGGGGGTCTCAAGTTCTCAAATTGTTCCTCTATGGAGCCCCGTTGTCCTTTTTTAATGAGGGAATTTCCCCCAAGGGCTATCAGAAGTGTCTCCTTCATCTTCTCTATCGTTCCTCCGTCAATATAGAAGCATTTCCGGTTTGATGGGACGAACGAAACATTACTATATCGATGTGTGAAACGCGTGTCAATGGAATGGAGAGAGGAGTTTCCGGACTTTTAGGCTCTTCCCAACGCCCGATTTCCCAAATTCCTTTGAGCCACCCAAATAGCAATTCCAAATGTCAAAATCCAAATGCCAAATAAAATCCCAATGTTTAAATGTCAAAACTCTTAATTCCGTTCATTAATTAAGTAGTTAGTTTGTCAAACCAGTCGGTAACTCAACAACTCGAACAATTACCCTTCCCCATTTGTCATTTGACATTCATTTGAACTTTGAGCTTTGACATTTGTTCATTTTAATTTATGTAGCTTTTTTAGCAAGTTAGAGTGATTACATGCTTTTTTCTGAGGAAACTCAGGAATGGAGGCTCTATTAGAACCCAGCGCGAGGGGTATCTGGGGTCGGAATTGAGGCAATTTCGGGGGTGGAATTAACCCCCTGAGGCTATTCTCGTTGGGATAAGTATTGACTCAGGAGCTTGAGGCTTTCCTCTGGCGCATTAATAAAATTCACTCCGATATCGTAATCACCATCTTTTCTTTGGTTGGCGTACATCACCTTGCCTTCCGATTCAAATATCTCGTCGCCTATTTTTATTGAGATCTCTAGTTCCTCATGTAACGGAACGGGAAATTCCGTCCTCATTTTCATGCCGCCCACGCTCAAGTTGATCGTTTTAGTGATCTTTTCGATTTCGAATTGCTTATAGACAACTAAGTTAATGAGTTCGAATCGTCTGTGCCTTCTTCTTTCTTTACGGAGAGCCTGGGTTTCCATGATGGTCCTCTCCTTTCTGGGTTGAAGATCATTCGTTCTTGGGATATGGGTGGAAATGGACATATCCCAAGAGACCTAGAAAAAGGGAGATAATTGAGATGAGTCCAAAACCTATGAGCAACTTTGCTCTTCCTATGCTTTTGTTGAGCTTGGCCTTGAGAAATCCTATCTTCAACAAGCCCAATTCCTCTCCCTCGACTGAAATGGGGTAAGATACCATGTATACATCTTCCACCCCTTGTGAGGGATTTTTCTGATATTCCGCAACGAGTTCGGTGTCCTTTCTTATTTCGATGAAGTAGATATCCGGGACAGCGCCCACCTCATTCAGGTATTTTGCCAGTACCTTTCGATCTCGAGCGATGGACTGATCAGTCATCAGGAGTGAAAAGATCTTGGCCATATTGCTTCCCCTGATGGCGGCATCCTTCCGTTGAATCTTTTTCTCCATCTCGATTTTCAGGTATCCAAGGGAAAGGAGGCCGATGAGCAGGATACCTCCAACGACCATGGGAAAGCGCGGAACTGCGCTCATCCAACCCGTTTTCATGCTTTTCCGAGCAGGTGATTTGATTTTCCTCCTTCCATGGTGTTTCCCGGAAGAAATAGAACGTTGGAGTGCCCCCTTGAATTCATTGAAAGTCCGAAACCGATCACGGGGATTTTTAGATAATGCCTTAAGGACAGCCTTTTCCAATTCAGCGGGTACGGATGGGTTCGTCTTCCTCGGGGGCACGGGAGACCCATGGATGATTTTGTCAATGGTTTCGGCAAGGGAGGGTCCATGGAAGGGGAGTTTCCCCGTAAGAAACTGATAGAGCAAGACACCGGCCGAATAGAGATCGGATCTTCCATCGATAGCGGCAAAGTTGGTCAATTGTTCTGGGGAACAGTAATAGATAGTCCCCATAAACCTCTCATCCCGGGTTTTGATCAATTCCGATGTTTCGATTCTGGCAATCCCGAAGTCCGTTATCTTCACGATTCCGTTTTGGAGCAAAATAATGTTGCTGGGCTTGATATCGCGATGGATGATTCCATGGGCGTGGGCAAATTCAAGCCCGCTACAAACCTGGATCATTAAACTCACAATTGACTCAATCGAGAAGTGTTTCCTCGATGCCATCAATTCCCGAAAGGATCGACCTTCGAGATACTCCATAGCGATATAGGAAATGCCGTTCATCGACCCTACGTGGTATACAGAGACGATGTTCGGGTGATTTAGTTTGGCTGCGGCACGGGCCTCTTGCAAAAACCGGAGGAGCATTTCCCGTTTTCGATCCTCTTCCGGCCGCAGGAGAGGGTCAAGACGTAAGGTTTTAATGGCAACCTTTCGGTCAAGAGAAATGTCATGGGCCAGATAGACTGTTGACATCCCTCCCTGGCCGATCTTTTTTAGGATTTTATAGTTGGATTTTTGTCCCATGGATTATTATGTTTAGCATGATGAGTTACTATTTTAGCGTGCTGCCTGATACCGGTACCAAGAGCAAAATCCATGCCATACAATCCGTTCACCCAATTCGACACATGTTTCCCATTTCCCCATAGGGAAGGATTCCCGAAAACCGGAAAAAAGGGTAAAATAATAAGGGGAGTGAAGACCAGCGAGAGAATAGGGAAATTTTCTTTGCCCCAAGGCCTCTTATGTTGTTGTAAGGCCCTCATATGGGACAATTGATCAGGAGACTTACGCTATGGATATATTCAAAGCGGCTTGCCAATACGGGATAACCCCCTCCGGGATCATCGCCCTCTGTTTTATTGTGAGTGTTCCTCTCATCATTATCGAGAAAAGGATTGGGAAGTACCTGCTGCTTCTGGGGATCATTTCGTATTTCGCTTTTGCTTCCTCTCCCGTTTCCATGGCACTTCTCGCTCGGTTGGAAAACAAATACTCCCCATTACTGGATACGAAAGGGGTGCAGGACGTCGATACCATCGTCCTGGTAACGGGGGCCGCATGGGAAGACCCGCATTTTCCTCTTACCAGTCGGGTGGGTGAAACTACCGTATCTCGATTGCTAGAGGCCATTCGCCTCTTTCACCTGATTCCCGATGCCAAGGTCATGATATTGGGCGGTCCCCTGGACACCGATGCGCGAGGTATACCCGTGTCCAGAATCGTGGGTGACCTGGCGAGCGCCATGGGAATTCCGATGGAAAGGATACTGTTGGAGACGAATTCCACCAACACCTATGAAAATGGTGTGGAGATTAAGAAAATCCTCGGGGAAGAGCCATTTGTCCTCGTAACCTCAGCCTCCCATCTTCCGCGAGCCATTGCCGTTTTTCAGAAACTGGGATTATCCCCCATTCCTGCACCGGCAGATTTTAGGGCGATTCGCAACAAGTCTCACGCAAACGCATCCATGGGGGAATTGGTGAAGGTGATGATTTCCGCCCTACCAAGCCCAGATAACCTTGCACATTCTGAGCGGGCATTGCACGAATATGCGGGGTTCACGTGGTATTGGTTGAGGGGGTGGATTTAGGAGACGCAAGCCATGAAGCGATTTTCGGCAATTCTCTTATTGGGTGTTATGTTTTCGATAACTTCCCTTTCGGTGGCTCCCGGAAAGACTCCCCTCATCGGGGAAGGCATGGTGGTTCCGAACCTTTCGCTGAGGCCTAATTATGCGGCCTTTGTGGAAGATATCTTGCCGTCTCAAGCCGGAGACCTCTTTGTTCAACTGAAGAATGGGTTGACGGTGTTGATCCGGGAGGTCCACACCTCGCGGGTTGTTTCGTGTCAGGTCCTTGTTAAGGCCGGTTCCATCAATGAGGACGAATATTTCCACGGTGGGCTCTCCCATTACCTTGAACACATCGTCTCGGGGGGGACGACATCGACATTAAGGGAAGAGGAGATAAAAGAGATCCTTCGATCCCTTGGAGGCGCTTCCAATGCCTATACCTCCTATGATCGGACGGTATACTTTATCAACACGACAGCGGAGCATTATAAAACGGCCCTTCAGCTCCTCATCAGCTATGTGACTGACTGCCAATTTGCTGAAAACGAATATCGAAGGGAAAAGCCGGTGATTCAACAAGAATTTAAGCTGGGAGAGAACAGCGTCTCTCGACAACTTTGGCATCTCTTTATGAGGACCGCGTATCAACGACACCCCATTCGTCACCCTGTCATCGGCTATGAAGATGTCTTCGTCACTATCACCCGAGAGCAACTCCTGGAGTATTACCGGAAGCAATACGCACCACAAAACATGGTAGTGACCCTCGTGGGGGATCTGAAGCCATTTGAGGCCCTTGAAGAAGTGATTAAGCTGGTTAAAGATTTCAAGAGGGTTTCCCAAAAGCCCTCGGTCATCCCTAAGGAACCCCTCCAGGTTGGGCCGAGATGGGTTGAAAGGGAATTTCCTCCAGCCCAGTTGACCAGAATGTACGTGGGATTCCCATCGGTTTCCCTGGAAGATCCGGATCTCTATCCCCTTGATGTCCTCGCCATCATTCTGGGAAAAGGGCGAACTTCACGGCTTTACACAACCATCAAGGACCGAAAAAAACTCGTTCTCTCCATCGATTCATCCAACTGGACACCTCATTATGCCCGGGGGATCTTCATCATTTCCATGGCCCTCAAGTATGAGAATGTACAGAAGGCCGTGGAGGCCATATTTAATGAGATCGAAGGGATTCAATCCAGCTTGATCCCGGAGTCCGAACTTGGAAAAGCCAAGAAGCAGGTTATCGCGGATCACATCTTCGGCAAGCAGTCAGCCGATGATATCGCCTCAAGCCTGGCATCGTCCTTTGTGGCCACGGGGGATCCTTATTTCGATGCTCTCTACGTGGAGAGGATCCAGGGGGTTACCTCCGAGGATGTCAGGAGGGTTGCCCGGGAGTATCTGAGGAGGGACGATATAACCGCCGCCCTTCTAAAACCCCCTCAACCGGCAAAGGCCTCACCGGAGGCCATTCCGTTAGGGCACCCCTCTCAAATCGAAAAGCGGATTCTCTCCAACGGGATTACCTTGTTGCTGAAGGAAAATCCGAATCTTCCCATTGTGACGTGCCAGCTGTTCGGCAAGGGGGGGCAGAGGTATGAGCCGCCCGGACAGCCGGGAATCTCCCTTTTTACCATGGGGCTCTTGACGAAGGGTACGAAGACTCGTTCGAAGTACCAGATCTCCAAGGAGATCGAGGAGATGGGGGGAAGCATCGGGTCCAGTTCCGGGAGGAACACCTATTCCGTGAGTGTATCGATCCTGAAGGAGGATTTCCAAAAGGGCCTGGAAATCCTCTCGGACGTGGTCATAAACCCTTCCTTTCCAGAAGAGGAGATCGAGAAACAAAGCGAGGATACACTGCTCGCGATCAAAAGGATCGACGAGAGTTGGGAGCGGGAGGTCACCCGACTCTTTCGCCAACATTTCTTTATTCAACACCCCTATCGCAATGATCTGGTGGGGACGGAGGAGTCGATAAGCCGTTTTGTGAGGAAAGATATTGTGGATTTTTACCGCCTGTCGGTCATGCCCAATAACATGGTCCTGGCTATATTTGGGGATATCGACATCAACCGAGTTACCCAAAGCGTGGAGCAACGATTCGGCCACCTGAAAGCGGGGAACCTCGTTGCACCCAATCTCAAGGAGGAGACCTCCAACATCGTCCGGGAGAGGCGGGTCCAGAAGATGAACGACAAGTCGTCGTCGGCCCTATTTGTTGGTTTCAACGGGATGACCCTTTACGATGCGGATCGGCCCGCCTTGGACGTAATCGATGCCATTCTTTCGGGCATTGGGTATCCCAGCGGATGGCTCCACGAAGCCCTGAGGGGAGGCGATCAAAGCCTCGTCTACTATGTCCATGCCTATCCCCACTATGGGATAGACGGCGCCTACTTCGGGATAATCACCCAGACTACCATGGCCAATTATCAGAAGGTCCTGGATATTATCTCGGAAATGGTGAGAAGGATTCGGGAGGAGCTGGTGACGGATGAGGAACTGGAGCTCGCAAAAAAGATGGTCGTAACCATGCATGATCTTGGATTGGAAACCAATGCCTCGCAAGCCTTTAGCGCTGCCGTTTCAGAGGCTTTGGGGCTGGGATACGACTGGGATCAGCGATATAGGGGTCTGATACAGGGAGTGACGAAGCAGGATGTTCTGCGGGTCGCCAAGAGGGTTTTTAAACATCCTCTCATAGCCTCCACCATTCCCCGAAAACCCGTGGAAGCCGTGATCCCCCCGGAGAGGAAGGAGAGGATGCACATCCAATGACCTTTTCCCTTCGTGATCAAAGGGCGAGGATTTCTGGGCCACCTATGGTGAAGGGACTCATTTTGACTGATGAGATGAAAAGAAGCGGACGAGTGGTTTCTATCGTAATAAGGATGCCAAATGGTCCCTCTCGGCCTCAAATGCCGCCACATATTCCTTTCTTATGGAGGAAATGGGCGGGCTCTTCATCTTGAGGGGATCGAGAAATTTCCCGTTTCTCGATATCCGGTAATCCAGATGGGGACCTGTGGCAAGTCCCGTTGATCCAACGTATCCAATGATCTCCTTCTGTTTGACCTGTTTCCCCTTCCTCATTCCCCGTCCATATCGAGAGAGATGGGCGTAGTACGTGGTATACCCGTTGCCGTGTTTTACTGTTACTTGCCTTCCGTAACCTCGATTCCATCCGCAGAAGACGACCTTCCCATCCGCAACGGCTCGAATGGGCGTTCCCGTTGGAGCTGCGTAATCGATGGCTAAATGGGGATGGTATCCACCCAGGATGGGATGACGCCTCCGTCGACTGTACCCCGATGTAATCCTGGTGAATTTCAGGGGAGAGCGGAGAAAGGATTTCTCAAGCGACCTTCCCCTTTCGTCGTAGTGGCCCTCCCGTCCCCCTGGCCCTCTGAAATAGAATCCTCTGTATTTCTGAGAGGGGGTTTCATACGCGGCGGCAAGAACGGTCCCGTACCGGATGAATTGGTCATCCTTGTAAAATTTCTCCACGATAATCTTAAAGCGATCCCCTTTTCGGGGGTCGTTGTGAAAATCGATTTCCCATGCAAAGACATCGGCGAAAACCAGGGCCAGAAGGTCTTCTTCCCCGGCCTTCTCAATAGCGTCAAAGAGGGTGGATCCAATTTCCCCTTCCACTCTCGTTAGATGGCGGTCTAAGATGACCTTTCTCCTTGATGCGACATATCGCTCTCCTTCTCTTGTGACTTCGTAGACATCGGTCAGACTTGCCTCGTAGAGAAAGGCTTGCAGCTCACCTCGTTCATCGAATGAGATCCGAAAAGAATCGCCGGGGTTGCAATCCCTGAAGTCGAGGAGTGGCTTCAAGTGGGCCGTAATAGCGACGATCTGGTCAGGGGAAATCCCTCTCTCTTGCAGAGCGGTATAGAGACAGTCTCCCTTTTTCATCCGGCCCTCGATGATCCGTTCAGGGAGCCCCTTCGTCTTCAATGAGGTTTTTCTTGGAGATGGAAGGGGGCGCTGGGCTTTCTTGGTCTCCTCTATATATCCATCGAGCCCTTCCGCAATAGCCACGGCAATTTTATCCAGGTGTTTTCGGCTCTTTAGCTTCCTCTCCTCCGACCGGTTGCTGATAAATGAGACTTCAGCCAAGATCGCGGGCATTCTCGCACCCATGAGGACGTAAAAGGGGGCCTGTTTTACCCCCCTGTCTCGGTGGCTAGATCGTCCATGGTTCAAAGTATTGCTCATGGACCGCTGGACATGGTGGGCCAATCGGCTGGATTCATTCACCTTTGCGTTTAACATGAGGGAATAGAGGATAATCTGAAGGTCGCTCAGTCTCTTGGTGGAAATGGCGTTCTCATGTGCGGCCAATTCCATCGTCTCCTCATCGGAGGCGAAATTCAAGATGTAGGTCTCTATTCCCCTCGCCCCTCTTTTCCTGCTGGCATTAGCATGAATGGATACAAAGAGGTCCGCCTTTTTCGTGTTCGCAATGGCGGTTCTCTCTTCCAATGGCAGATAGATATCCCTCTCCCTGGTCAAGAAGACCTCGTATCCCCGTCTTTCCAGCTTCTTCTTGAGCCTTTTGGCGATCTTCAATACCACATCCTTTTCCATGAGGCCACTGGGTCCGATAGCGCCTGGATCGCGACCTCCGTGGCCGGGGTCGATGACGATCCTTTTGATGCCGGGTTCCGATGGTGGCAAGAGGGACTGTTTTTCCTCCATGGCGGCCAAGGCTTTCCCCTCGGAGGATGAGACCCCGAAGATGTCGATGACAATACGAAATGGATCATTCAGGGGAAAGATCTTATAGTCCTTGATACTTTCGATATCAAGAACAACTCTTACCGTATCAGGGCTGTTTTGTCCCGCCCGGGCCATTTTGAGAAGCCCATCAAAGATGGGGATAGGCTGTTTTAAATCAGGGGAAATCACCGCTGAATCGATATCGATATAGAGCCTCG
>SMTZ1_10004482_pt1 | contig 14045 bp, 11 predicted proteins | sample DeeMarSWOR136_30_FD_25667 | JGI IMG/M metagenome (IMG submission 25667) | reverse complement strand
TTTCCAATTCAGAAATGAGGGATTTTTTCGTTGAGCTAGTTGAGCACCATAATTCTCAAATGAGCTATGCGAAATCCCGCTGATTTTTGGCGGGAGCCGCACAAGGGTTTTCGCTGAGGCGTACGCATAGGTACGCCGCCCCGCCACCTGACGGGACAGGCAAGCGGAAACCCGCGGAGAACGACGCTCAGCGGAAAAAGAGCCCTTTCTGGATGGAAACAAGCCAGGGCATGGGGAGGTCGCCTCTGAGTCTTGGGGTTTGGAGGGGCGGTGGAAGGGCGGTTGAATCGGAAAAAAATGGACCTCGTCAGGACACTGGGAGCCATAGCGGTTAGAATTATCCTCAGAATGGGGCGAATGGGAATCTTTCTGATCAAAGCCATTGGCTGCGCTCTAACCCCTCCCATCAAGTTTTCCCTTGTGGTCAAGAAAATCCAGTTCATCGGATTTCAGTCCATTTCGGTGATCTTTCTCACGGGCGGGTTTACCGGCATGGTTCTGGGCTACCAGGGTTACAACACGCTGAGCCGCTTCGGTTCCGATGCCTTTCTCGGCCCTATGGTTGGATTGGCCCTTATCAAGGAGATGGGTCCCGTTATCTCCGCTTTGATGGTCACCGGAAGGGCTGGTTCATCCGTGACCGCGGAAATCGGGATCATGAGGATCAGCGAGCAGATCGATGCCCTGGAACTGATGGGGCTGAATCCCTATCGTTATCTCGTGGTGCCTAATTTCTGGGCGGCTGTCATCTCCGTGCCGTTGCTGACGGCGATTTTCGATGTGGTCGGCATATTTGGGGGATACCTCATAGGCGTAAAACTTCTTGGAGTCAGTTCAGGCATCTACTTTGGGGAGATGATCAGCTATGTAGAGATGGAAGATGTATTTGAAGGCCTTTTCAAGTCTCTGAACTTCGGGCTTCTCATTGCGTGGGTCTGTTGTTTCAAAGGATACTACACAGGGTACTACACGGGATTCGGAGCAGAGGGTGTGAGCAAAGCAACCACCCAGGCCGTTGTTCTTTCATCCGTGTTGATCCTTGTTTGGGACTATTTTCTGACATCAACCCATTTCTTTTTTTAGTGTAGCTTCGCTTCAAACCGATGAAGCTTTTGCCAGGGATAGCCATTCCCGCGTTTGAGGTGCAGGGCATAAGGCCTAAGGCTCACGGCAAATCGGTCATACAATTGAAACTTCCCCAAGCCTTACGCCTTTAACCTTAGGCCGTCTCACGATATCGCGTTTCGGGGAACAGCCATCCCGGCTCCGCCAAAAATTGGCATTTACCCGCCTCAGGCGGGCAGGTGTTAACTTATTGAGCCATGAAGACAGTTACTATCATGATTCGGGTCGAACAGCTGCACAAATCATTCGACGGCGCGCACGTCCTTAGAGGGGCGTCCTTTTCAGTAGGCAAGGGAGAGATCCTGGCCTTAATCGGCAGAAGCGGTTACGGAAAGAGTGTGCTTTTGAAGCACGTGGCCGGATTGATGAAGGCCGATCAAGGACGGGTCCTTGTTGACGAGGATGATGTGAGTCAACTCAAAGGCAAGGGGCTTTCGCGTTTGCGCAACCGACTCGGTTTTCTCTTCCAAAGCGGTGCGCTCTTCGATTCCATGACCGTTTTCGATAACATCGCCTTTCCCCTGAGGGAGAAAACGAATTTGGAGGAGAGAAAAATCCGGGAAAAGGTGCAATCCGAACTCGAACAGGTCGGGCTCATTGGGTCGGAGGGAAAATACCCGTCCCAAATCAGCGGCGGCATGATCAAGCGGGCATCTCTTGCGCGGGCTTTGGTTCAGGAGCCCGAGATCATGCTCTTTGATGAGCCGACAACCGGGCTCGACCCTCTCACAGGGCAAACCATATTGAACCTTATTGATTCCTGTCACCGGCGTTTGGATTTCACAGGAATCATCGTAACCCATGAAATTCCTAAGATATTCGAGATTGTAAACAAAGTGGCCATGCTCCATGATGGGGTCATCCAATTCGAGGGAACCCCCCAAGAGATCACGGTTTCAGAAGACCCCATTGTCCGCGCGTTTCTCACGGGAGACATGGAAGGCGAGTCTCATGGAAAAGCATCCCCATCCGCCTCGGCGAGAAAGGGATAGACAATAAAGAAGCAGCCGACCCGCACGCAGGCTGCGGGACAGAGCCACTTTCGGGCCTGGATCTCAGGCTGGTTGAATGACAAAGAAGAAAGAGGGGCGTCATGAAACGGTTTGATATTGAGCTAACGGTAGGCCTATTCATTATCGCGGGCATTCTCTGCCTCGGTTACCTTTCTGTTAAGCTCGGGAGAATGGAGATCCTGGGAAGCAAAGGATATGAAGTGTACGCTCTCTTTTCCAACAGCGGGGGACTGAAAAACGGGTCATCCGTTGTCATAGCCGGTGTGGATGTGGGTCGCGTCAAGAGCATCAGCTTGGAGGATTACCAAGCTCGGGTCTTGATCAATCTCTCTGAAGGCGTTGAGATCCAGGAAGACGCCATTGCCTCGATAAAGACCAAAGGGCTCATTGGTGAGAAGTTTATTGAGATTACACCCGGTGGATCTGAAACGATCATCCCGCCGGGCGGGAGAATTCGGGAAACGCAGCCCCCTATAGATTTTGAGCAGGTGATCTCCAAATATGTGTTCGGGAAAGTGGATTGAGGGGCTAAAAGTTAAACCCAAGCGGGGCTTTCCCTTTCGGAGTTTATGTGAAATGGGGTGTTTGGTGCGGAGGCATTCATGAAACCGATAGGGCTTTACCGGAAGTTTCTTTTCTTCTCCTTGATCTTTGCGATTGCCACACCGGTTTGCGCAGGGGTTCCAACGGAAAAGATCAAGGATACCACGGAAAAGATCCTCTCCATCGTGACCGATCCCGATCTCAAAGGTCCTGACAGGGACAAGGAGCGAAAAGCGCTGATTCGTGAGGTGGTGGATGAGCGATTTGACTGGGAAGAGCTGTCGCGACGGGCTCTTGCGCGACATTGGCGTAAGCTGAATGAGGAGCAGAAAAAGGAGTTTATCATTCTCTTCGGCAAACTCCTGGAGCGAACCTACTTGGACAGGGTGGAAGGCTATTCAGGCGAGCAAGTCACGTATGTGAACGAGGTCATTGAAGGAGAATATGCGTTGGTCGAAATCAAGGTTTTGACGACCAAGGGCACAGAGATTCCGGTCAACTACAAGCTCCGGAAAAAAGGTGAGGACTGGCGGGTTTATGACATTGCCATTGAGGGCGTGAGTCTGGTCAACAATTACCGTGTCCAGTTCAACGACATTATCACAAAGTCGTCCTATGAAGAGCTGGTCAAGAAGCTTCAAGAAAAAGTGGCGGAGAAATAGAGGACGCGATGGTTCAGGTGCTGTTTGCCGTAATCATGTTCTGTGTTGTTCTGGAACCCTTCCCCGCTTTGGGTGAAACGGAAGCCGACTTGCGGGTAGAGGTGGTGAGCACCTTCAACGGCCCAAGGAGAAGTGCCGCCACAAAGGGCGCGCCTTACAGCGAGGGGACGATAGATGAGAGTTCCCAATTCAGGGTGGCGCAAGGGGGGGCTGCTGAAAGAGACACGGAGGAAGACGTCCTTCGGGACCCGTTTGCGGAAAGGGACAAACCGGCAGCGGAAGAGACTCCGGACACCATCGCAGATCCGTTGGAGCCGATCAACAGGGCCTTTTTCGTGTTCAATGACAAGCTTTACTTTTGGGTCTTGAAACCTGTTGCCAAGGGATATGGGGCCGTTGTTCCAGAACAGGCGAGGGTCGCCGTCAAGAACTTTTTTTATAACCTGGCCTTTCCGGTGCGTTTCGTCAACTGCTTCCTTCAAGGCAAAGTAAACGGCGCATTCATGGAAATGGGCCGGTTCTTCACGAATACCTTCATTGGGGCAGCAGGATTTATTGACGTGGCCACCCTGACAGGAAATTTCGGGAAATATGATGAGGATCTGGGCCAAAGTTTCGGCTCCCACGGCGTGGGGCCCGGTTTCTACATCAACTGGCCTATTTTAGGGCCCTCCAGCCTGCGCGACACGGTCGGTGCCGTGGGAGATGCCTTTCTGGATCCCATCAGCATTCTGATCGATCCGTCCGGATACACGATAGCCGCCAATGCTCTTGATTTGGTGAACAACACCTCCCTCAGGCTGGGGGACTATGAGGATCTCAAAAGGGCTGCGCTGGATCCCTACATCTCTGTCAGAGATGCCTACTACCAGAATCGCAAAAGCAAGATCAGAGAATAGTGAAGAGCTTCCGCTCAAAAAACGGGAAGCCGTGCGGCTGAAGGGATCATGAAGGAAACAAGGAGGAGGCTGGATGACAGCACAATCCAAAATGGACCCGGAAATATTTTCCATGGTCCTGGAAACGCTGAACAAACTGGAAAGAGAAAGGCTGAGCTTGGAGGTCAAGTTGGAGATGGACCGCACGGGTGAGTTTCCCATGGAGCTGATCCGATTCATGCTGGGCCCGGAGATCGCCCTTCATCTCATCTTTATCCCCGAAGAGTACGGTGGTCTCGGTGCAGGCGCCGTGGAGATTGCGGTCATATCGGAAAAAATGGCCAAGATCGACCTGGCCGTGGCCACCTCTTTTTTGGCCATTTGTCTGGGCATGGATCCGATTCGGGTAGGAGCGACCGATGACCAAAAGGAAAAGTGGATCCGCAAGGTAGCTGAAGAGGGCCTCATCGTGGCCTATGGGGTGACCGAGCCAGAGGCCGGCTCTAATGTTCAAGCCCTGAAAACAAGGGCGGACAGGGTGTTGAACGAGGACGGCCAGATCATAGGCTACAAACTGAACGGCCAGAAACAGTTTATAACCAACGGCGGCGTGGCCTCCCTGTACACGCTTTTGGCAAGTGCGCCCGATGGTCCTTCCTTTTTTGTGGTGGAGGCAGGAATGGAGGGCTTGTACCCGGGAAAGCATGAAGACAAACATGGGATCAGGGCTTCCAATACCTGTCCGCTGAGTATGGACGATCTCTGCGTTCCCGTGGAGAATCTCATCGGGTGTGTTGAGGGGCAAGGACTCAAACAGGCCAACCTGGTATTCGGCTACACCCGGGTCATGGTGGCCACCTTCGGCCTCGGGGGCGGCATGGCCGCCCTGGAGAAAACCATTGCTTATGCAAAGGAAAGGGTCCAGTTTGGGAGCCCCCTGGTGGAGAAACAGGGTTACACCCACCGACTCCTGGTGCCCCATGCCGTTCAGCTGGAAGCAGCCAGGGCGTATATTGAGAAGACCGCTGAAAGGCTGGACGCAGGTGAAGAGGACCTCCAGGTGGAGGGGTCCATTGCCAAGTACTTTGCCACGGAAGCCGGTGACGCCATGGCCAACAATGCGATCCAAGCCTTGGGCGGGTATGGTTATATCCGTGAATTCGAAGTGGAAAAAATCAAAAGGGACATCAAAATAACCACCATCTTCGAAGGAACGAGCGAGATCCAGCGAAACATCATCGCCACCTTTCGTTTGCGGGAAACGGTGCGCTCCAAGGGCAGATTCTACTTGGACATGGCCGAAGGCTTGGAAAAACTTCCGGAAGCGTGCGGGGCCCCCTTGCTGGCCCGTGCCCTGCGGATTCTGAACGAGACCATTATCGCAGCCAGGAAACTCAAATTAACCAGGGCCCAGTATGTCATGTTCCTTATGGCTGATATGATGACCTGGTGCGAAGTGGGTGAAGCCCTTTCCAGGAAGGCGACTGCCTACGAAGGGAAGGAGCGCTCTGCCGAGTTTATGGAAGCCACCGCCCGTCTCTTTGCGCGGGAGGCAACTGAGAAGGTCCACCTCAATGCTCTGAAGATTGCCCGGGGCTGCGGACATACCATGGATGAAGTGGTTCAGATGCTCGATGAGCTGGATCTTGGGCAGGCCATGAAGGATGGTCTGAAGGATATGGACAAGGTTGCACAAGAACTGGTCGCATAACGGGTTGCGAAACAGGTTCGACTTGCGCTGTATGGAATGAAACAGCCGGCATCTGTTTCGCCGTGGAAAATTCGGCCCTCTGGCGCCATTGGGCTGTTTCGGAGTATTGGAGCATCACCAATGGTCAATTTTCGATTGCAGATTGACGAATGACCAGCCAAGACTCAATCTGAAGTCGTCAATCGAAAATCGCAAATAACGGCAATGGCATACAGAACACGCCACTATCACCGACCGAGGTCCAGCACCCGCCCGAAGAAGCACACCCGCACCAGAAAGGGCTTTTGCGAAAAACCAAGAATTGACCCTCAGCTCAAACCGGTTTTCCAGCAGATCGGCGTCCCCAAACCAGCCCCTTTCAAGCCGGACCCTTTCCAACTCGAGGCTCTGGAAGCAATCCGCGAAGTTGATGTCCTGGTCAGCGCTCCCACAGGGTCGGGCAAGACCTGGATTGCCACCCAGTCCATTTCTCGCGGCCTCTCACAAGGTTTGAGAACGTGGTATGCGTCTCCCCTCAAGGCCCTTTCCAATGCCATCTATCAGGAATTCTGCAGCGAGTTCGGACCCGGCGTTTGCGGCATTCTCACCGGCGATCGCAAGGAGAATCCCGGCGCCCCAATCATCGTGGGCACCACGGAGATCCTTCGGAACCAGCTTTACGATGCCATGCATGAGGGGACCAGCATTCCCACCGACCTCGTGGTCCTTGACGAGGCCCACTACCTCAGCGACCCGGACCGAGGGGTGGTGTGGGAGGAGGTGCTCATCTATTTACCCGCCCGTGTTCGCTTGTTGCTTCTGTCCGCCACCATATCCAACGCAGAAGAGATTGCAGCGTGGCTGGAAGAAAACCGGCGGACAAAAGCCCACGTTGTGAGGTCTCATGAAAGACCCGTGCCTCTGGAGATGCTCTTTCTCTTTCCTGACGGCCTCATCACGCCCCTGGCCGGCAAAAGAGGGCTGGTTCCTCGGGTCAAGAAGTTCATCGCTTCCGGTGCCGGCCGCGACCGGAGAAAGGGTTCGGGGAGCGGCAATTTTGGAGATATCATCCGATGTTTAAAAACCTTCGATCTCTTGCCCGCCATCTTTTTTCTTAAGTCACGGCTGGACTGTGACCGTGCGCTACTCACCTGTCATGAAGACGAGGAGAAGTCCACGGTGGTCAAAGAACATCTCAAAACAGATGTTCGGGATTTCATCGGCAGATTTCCGCACCTCGAAAGACAGCGTCAGATCAAAACCCTTTTGAAATACAGGGTGGGGTCCCATCATGCCGGGCAACTGCCGTACTGGAAGATGCTTATTGAGAGGATGATGGGGAAAGGGTATTTGGATGCCATTTTTTCGACCTCCACTGTTGCTGCGGGAGTAAACTTTCCGGCTCGCACCGTGGTTCTGGTCCAGAGTGACCGATACGATGGACGGGCGTTCTCGAATCTCACGGCAACCGACCTCCACCAAATGACGGGACGGGCCGGCCGAAGAGGGAAGGATAACGTCGGTTTTGCGGTGGTTATTCCCGGTCTCCATCAGGATCCGCAACTCATCTATGATCTAAAGGATTCACCCCCTGAACCTCTTATGAGTCAAATAAGAATCAACTTCTCCATGACCCTCAATCTCCTCTTTTCCCACACACCGGGGGAGGTCAAGGATCTTCTGGATCGTTCCTTCGCTTCGTTCCAGGAGAGGGAAAGAGGATCTGTGGTTCAGGGCCATTGGGAGGACATGAAGACCACTCTGAGAGAGACACTCCCAAGGGCGCGTTGCGACAGCAACGACCCCTATGAAGTGCTCGAAAACATCCAAAAAAGGGCGGAGCTTCGCAAAAAAACACGGAGGATGAGAAGAGATCTTCAAGAGGAAGCCCTCGTAAGGGCTTACAGGGAATACCTCAGGCCCGGAAGACTCATTCTGCACAAGAACAGGAACGTCTATGTGGTCTTTCATACCGCAATGGAGAAAGGACGCCTTGTTTGTGCGGTCCACAACCTGAGAAGAACCCTTGGGGCTCGAAAAGGCAGGATACGGTTGAGAAAACTGGACATTCATCAAATTAAGGCCATTCTGGATTATCGGGTGGATATGCCGGAAGACTATTCTCTAGAAGCCCTGGAGAGCCTGTTTGCGGCCATTCCGCATCAGGACCTTGCGCCCCTTCACATCGATATCCCCGACGTGCGTGGGAACGGGAAGGCATTGGACAGGCCGGAGGAGGAATGGCCTGAGTCATGGCCCTGTGAGGGTTGCGCTCATCTGAAGCGCTGTCATGGTGGCAAGAAGGGTGCCCTCGGTAAGCTTCTACGGGACTTCCGGGCTCAGACCGCACAGATGGAAAGCCTTCCCGGCGGGCTCTGGTTCAGCTTCAAGCGGCACCTCAGGTTCTTGAAAGACGCGGGCTTTGTGGACCGAGAGGACACGCTCACCCGAGACGGTCAGTGGGCTTCAAAACTGAGGTTGGACCATCCTTTGCTCATCGCCGAAGCCATAAGAAAGGGGGGTTTTGAGGGAGCCTCCCCGGCGATCATGGCCGGTTGTCTGGCGCCTTTTGTGTGGGACAGGGTGCAGGATCTGGAGCTGAGTATTCACAGCCCTCTGAACCTCGAGAAATTGGAAGGGGCTTTCAATGGCATGCTTGATCGGATTGAGGGCATAAGGCGCATGAAGGTGAAGAGGGGCTTTGAGAATCCTCAGATTTTGTTCTGGCCTGCGGCGGCATTGTATTTGTGGGCCAGAGGGATTCACTGGGATGAGTTGTGCTATTTCATCCCTGTAGACGAAGGGGACATGGCCTCCCTCGTCGTGAGGACGGTGGATCACCTCCGGCAGGTGACGAACCTGGCCGACTCCCATTCGGCGCTTGCCACAACGGCGGAGCGTGCCATCACCCTCATTTTGCGTGAGCCCGTCTTTATCGAATAGACCCTGCCTTTATTCAATCATAGAAAAGTGCGGTATGCAGGGGGCAAGTTTCCATGCCATGGGGTCTGCTCACCCCATCAGACTCCCCTACCAGGGAAAGATCCTAGAGAAGATCCAAAAACTTCACGGTCAGCACATTTTCGAGATAGTTGAGATCCACAGGTTTCGTGATATAGTCGTAGGCGCCCAAGTCAAAGGTCCTTTTTGCCTTTTCTTGCTCGGTGACGACGGTCACCATGATGACCGCTACGTCCGGGTCCATTCGCTTGATCTCTTTGAGAACCTCTGTCCCTTCCATGCCGGGCATAATCATATCAAGCAACACAATGTGAGGTTCGAACTCCTCGACCTTTTTGATGGCTGTCGGACCATCCTGGGCCGAGAGGACGTCATGCCCTTTCATGGTCAGGAATTCCTGCAAGAGATCACACACCTCAAGCTCATCATCAACCACCAGGATTTTTCCCATAGATCAGGTCCCTTTTAGGAAGGTTGTTTGCCTCTCGCCGTGAACAGAGAGGGTTCCGTGCAAAAGCAGTGAAGTCCTTGGACGGCGTGAAACGAGAAACAGGGTTATCAATTTCCGTGCCAGGGGATCTTCTCCCTGGATTCCTGTAATCAGGCGCAGGACAACAGAAAAGGAGGGAGGCGTGGACAAGGTGTGCGCAAACTTTAATAATTGATTCAAAGACTTACTTCAGATGGGGCTTTCCGGACAGGATCTCCTCCCTGGTTTCTTGGCCGAGACGGGAGAGAAAGGAGGACCCTCAAAGCACGAAAAAATGTGCTTGTGCGCCCAGGTTTTTGTGCTTCAGTATTCTTTCCAGTCAAGCTGCATGTGCGAACATTTGGATCTTAAGCGCTCCAAAATCACCTCCCTTCGGTCACGGGCCCAGGCGGGCATTTCTGAACGCCATCGCTCTGGCGACGGCACGTGCATGACAGAAGGTTCTTTAAGTCCGGGATCGATTTGGAATTCAAGGTCATTTTCACCCTCAAAGTACTTCGCGTAACGGAAGGCAATGAGTACATCGTAGGCGTTGGATGGGGCCTGGGCTGAAGGCTTTCGTTTCGCTCCTTCTGCGTCCCGGGCAATTGTCTTGCGTGAGGGCGGTTTGGCGAGTATGGCGGCCTCGACCTCGTCGATTTGCTTGATCCTCTGAAGGTGCCGCCCACCCGCAAAGGCCGTGGTGAGCCAAATGTCGACGATTTCGAGCGCATCCTGTTCAGAGATCATTCTCGCCCCCAAAGAGAGGACATTGGCGTCGTTGTGCTCTCTGGCAAGGCGGGCCGTTTCCGTGTTCCAGCAAAGGGCGCACCGAATGCCCCTGATCTTATTGGCCACGATGGCTTCACCGTTTCCGGAGCCACCGAGCACGATGCCCCGGTCGAACTCGCCTCTCGCGACAGCCTCTGCCACGGGCCGAATGAAGAGGGGGTAGTCCACCGCCTTGTCCGAGGATGTGCCGAAATCACAACACTCGTGCCCCAGCAAGTTGAGCCGTTCTTTGATTTTCTGTTTGTAATGGAATCCGGCATGATCGGAACCAATCGCAATTTTCATAAGGGTACTTTCTCCCTGAAACTGAAGCGGATTCGATTGTCCAAATAATAGAGCAGGGTAGGCTGGAATCGATAAAACCTGACCTTGAATCTTTTTGCAAAACCTTCCAGATCCATTCTCTGCCCGGAATCGAAGAAGTCTTCGGTAAACGGAAATTTTCGCAGATAGCTGCGCAAAGCACGGAGAGCCTCGATGCCGGGAGACAAGGGCTCAATCACGCCGGTGGTTTGAATCCCGCGAATCTCCCTCCAGGTCGATGCAGGATGGAAGATCGCCCCCGCTACCTGATCCGTGTTCAGGGCTTCTTGAATATGTCTCGAGGCAGGATCGGAAAAGAAATAAAGAATAAATCCTATGTTTGTATAGTAAACAGGTGCAGCCCAGGGGATGTTCTCGGAAGCTGTTGCCAGAGTCAGCGTGTTCTGCTCACGAATCAGCCCTTCCGCGAGTTGCTTGAGTTCGCTCCCACTCGGTGGTTTGGTGCTATCCTTTTTGCCCGTGTGATTCTCTTTTGAGCTCATGGGTCGTCTTTGTCAAGGGATGGGGTCATGGGTTGAGAATTCTGTCACAAAACCCTTGCCTTGGCAAGGTACGTTTCTGCCTCAGGCCTGAAAGAGCGTCGGGAAACGGTTCTTGCCCTTGATTTTCAGGGGTCTTGCGGCAAACGAGTAACTATCGCTCAAGGGGCTTCCTATGCATGAGCGCTATAGAAGGCTGTGAGGGTTTTTTTCGATTCCGAGGCTCACGGCCTGGTCATTTCAAGGCGTTACGGACGGGTGAAGCCCGCCAAAAAAATCAAGGCGGGCGAGCCTCCCCCTCCGCTGTTCCCGGTCCTCTCACACAAGAGAATCAACTTAACGGAGGCAATGGCGGTCTTTGCAAGCACTTCAGAATTGCTCTTCTCTCCATTGTAGAGTACCGGGCCAGGGGGTCCCCCATTCCGTAACGCCCTGAAATGACGAAGGCCTCCCGCCAGTCACTCAAAAAACCCTTCACAGCCTTCTTCTGCGGTGAACGGCTTGGCCTATCGTTACTCGTACTCACTTACCGGAACACCTGTTTTCAGTAGATCTCATATTTGACAAGCCTACCGTCGAGGCCGCCGCTCATGAGAGGCTTTTTCCAGGAGGGCTTGAGACCGATAGAGGATATGAGGTTGCGGTTTCCACAATACAGGTAAGCCGAAGCGTTTTTGCACCGCTGCTTCAAAAAATCGCCCAGCTTTTTGTACATGTCCCTGAGGGTCTCCTCTTGCCCGAGACGGATGCCGTAGGGAGGATTGCAGAGGATGGTCGTATTGTGCAGGTTGTGAAGAGTCTGAAAGTCCTTCACCTCAAGCCCTATTCGATCGCCATAAGGCAGTTTGTCTAAATTGGCCCTAGCGGCCTGGATGGCTCTCGGAGACGCATCACTTCCGGTGATCAACCCTTCGGGGAGTTCGCGAATCCCCCCTTCTGCCTCTTTTTTTACGGTTTTCCATAAAAGAGGGTCAAAGTCGGGCAAGTGTTCAAAGCCGAAAGTTTCGCGGAGGTATCCGGCGGGGATGCGAGAGAAAGACATCAAGGCTTCGCTGAGAAGAGTACCGGAACCGCACATTGGGTCATAAAGGGGATTTGAGCCCTCCCAAGCTGCGAGCCGCACAATGGCTGCGGCCACGGTCTCCTGCATGGGCGCTTCCAGGCGGTGTCCGCTGTACCGGCGTCGGTGCAAAGATCCTCCCGATGTATCGAGGCTCAGGGTGGCCCTGTTCTTCTCAATGTACACGCTGATCCACACATCCGGTTCAATCCTGTCCACTGTCGGCCTTCGATGCTCTCTTTCTCTGAAGTAATCGGCAATCGCATCTTTCACACAAAGGGCGGCATATTGTGAATGGGTGATTTTGCTGTGGGTCACTGTGGAGCGCACGGCAAAGGTCTGATCTGCCCTGAAAAAATGGGCCCATGCGGTCTCTTTTGCTTTCTTGTAAAGCGCACGGGTACTGTGACAGGAGAAAGTGGCCAGCGGCGCCAGCACCCGTGTGATGAGCCTGGAGGTGTAATTGATTCGATAAAGGGTTGCTTTATCTGCCTCGAAGTAGAGACCTCGGTAAGCAGGTTGGATATGCCGGGCCCCGAGCTCACCCAACTCCTGGGCACCCAAATCTTCCATACTCCCCGCGACTTGTGCAAAATAACGGGGTCTTCGCTGGTATTCAAATTCCGCCATCGCCAGTCCGACAATGAATAGCCCCTTCCCTGGGAGGCTTTGTGATTATGTCATTCCGAGGCGATAATCGAGCAATCTTGAATCTGCAAGTAGCGAGTGCCTCAGGGTTTCTCTCGGAGATTCTCCTGAGTGCATCGAAGGGCTCGAAATGACAGATGAGTGCGAAAAGCGGATTGCGGAACAGCCTCCGGGAGGAGGCGAGGGGCACTTTTTTTTATTTTCCGCTATACTTCGCACGGTGCCCGAAGGTTTTGGCCCCCGGCATCAGGACTGGGCATAGCTATGGAGGCCGGACAATACAAGGTTGACACCCAAATAGGTGAACAGGACGCAGGAAAAGCCGATGATAGAGAGGATCGCAAGCCGCTTTCCTCGCCAGCCCCTGATCATTCGGGAGTGAAGCAGGGCTGCATAGATGAGCCATGTGATCAGGGACCAGGTCTCCTTGGGATCCCACCCCCAATAACGGCCCCAAGCCGAATGGGCCCAAACAGCCCCGGTGATGATGCCGAGGGTGAGGAGTATAAAACCTATAACAACCATCTGATAGCTGAGTTCCTCAAGAATGCTCGATTCGGGAACGAGTTTCAAAAACACATTTGTTTTTCCTGAATCATCCAGTCTCCTTAGAAGATACATAATACTGAGGCCAAAACCGATGCCGAAGGCCGCATAGCCGATGAAGCAGGTGACCACGTGCGCAATGAGCCAATTGCTTTTAAGGGCGGGAATCAGAGGCTGAATGCGGTTGGTGATGCCTGTAAACGACGCATAGGCCATGATCAAGAATGCCAGAGGTGTGGCAAAGGTCCCAATGCTGCGGTTTTTTGTCCGCCATTCCATGATCAAATAGAGAAGAATAATGGCCCACGCGAAAAAGATGAGAGATTCATAGAGATTTGAAAGAGGGGCATGACCGATGCCGAATCGGTATGATTCCATCCACCTGAGAATCATCGCGAAGGTGTGACCTGCTAGACCAATGCCGGTAATCAAGGTGGCCAATCGGCCGAAAATATCTTTTCCCATGACCATCATGAAAAGATAGAGCAGGAAGGAGACAAAGTACACGAAAGTGATATAGCTGAGAAGTACTGAATTGATCATCCTGGTTAGACCCCCAAGTCTAGTCTACATGAATATTTATCCACTGTTTTAACCGTAAAAGCTGAAAGGTTCGATCGTCGCGCGCCAGATCGGATAACCCGAGATCCGAAGCACGAAATACGAAATGGTTCGACAGGCTCACCATCCTGAGCAAAGTCGAAGGACAAATTCGAATCTTAAATGTTCAAATGATCAAAACGTGGAATCAAGTACCCCGCTGAGGTAAGAGAAGTTTTGGTCATTTGGTATTGTTTCGAAACCGGGGACCCGCCTAGCGGGGAGTCGGCTCCTTGTGCCGACAATTTCGGATTT
>SMTZ1_10006173_pt1 | contig 14048 bp, 13 predicted proteins | sample DeeMarSWOR136_30_FD_25667 | JGI IMG/M metagenome (IMG submission 25667) | reverse complement strand
TGTGGACAGCTTCGATCAGGAATACGACAAAAAGGATGGTTGCCGCGACTTTCAGTTTAAAGGCAAGACTGGGATTATCACTTCGACCTGATATTGAGAAATGAGCAAAAAACGTGACGAGGAGAGATCCGAAGGTAATGATACCCAAAACCACTCCAAGAATTTGTCCCAACATTACAAGTTGCCATATGATAAATCCAATAATCAAGCAGCCAATAATCACCCCAATGGCTAGGTAAAAGCAGCCCTCACACTCAAATCCGGAAAAACTAACAGACTTCTTCTTCTCTGATTCTGCCATGGATTAAGCCTCGCTCTTGGAGCAGATTAGGAATAATTGGTGAAACCATAGATCCCACACTTACTTCTGATAGTCCATACTATTTGCTTGAATTAATAGATATTGATTAATTGGTACATCGAGTAGCCAAAGCTTCAAAGCTTACTCGTGTTGCAAAAAGAAGAGGAGGCAGGAAGAGGGTTTAGTCCTTCCCTACAAAAGGGTGGTTAGACCCGTTCTTTGATGAGCTTTTCGACAACCGACGGATCTGCAAGGGTTGTCGTGTCACCAAGATCTTTGGTTTCACCTGCAGCGATTTTCTTGAGAATCCGTCGCATGATTTTACCGCTTCGTGTTTTGGGTAAGGCATCCGCGAATTGGATTTTGTCTGGAGTTGCGATGGGTCCGATTTCTGATCGGACGTGCTTGCGGAGTTCTAGGCGGAGCTCATCCGTTTTTTCGAAACCCATTTTCAGGGTTACGAAGCAGTAGAGGGCTTGGCCTTTGATGTCGTGGGGGAAGCCAACGACGGCGGCTTCAGCAACTGATTGATGTGAAACCAGTGCGGATTCGATTTCGGCGGTGCCCATGCGGTGACCAGAGACATTGACGACATCGTCGATGCGTCCGACGACCCAGAAGTATCCGTCTTCGTCCTTGCGAGCGCCGTCCCCAGTCATGTAGAAGGGTGGAAAGGTTTTGAAGTAGGTGTCTACAAACCGTTGATGATCACCGTAGACGGTTCGCATTAAACCGGGCCAGGGCTTCTTGATAACAAGGTAACCGCCTTCGTTTACACCGACTTCTTGTCCGGATTCATCTACTATCATGGGCTCAATGCCTGGAAAGGGAAGAGTCGTTGAGCCAGGTTTAAGTGCTACAGCACCGGGAATCGGTGTGAGGACGACACCACCAGTTTCGGTTTGCCAGTAAGTGTCAACAATGGGAGCTTTACCTTTTCCCACAACTTGGTGATACCAGAGCCAAGCTTCTGGGTTGATGGGTTCACCCACTGAACCGAGAAGTTTGAGGCTGCTGAGGTCGTGTTTGGTAACCCATTCGTCTCCGTGGCGCATGATGGCACGGATGGCAGTGGGGGCGGTGTAAAATTGGTTAATCTTGTATTTTTCGACGATTGCCCAGAAGCGGTCGGGTTCAGGATAGGTCGGAACACCTTCGAACATCACGCTAGTAGCACCTGCGGCGAGTGGACCGTAGATAATGTAGCTGTGACCTGTGATCCAGCCAATATCGGCGGTGCACCAGTAGATGTCTTGGGGATGATAGTCAAAGATGTATTTGAAGGTGGTCATGGTGTATGTGAGGTAACCCCCGGTGGTGTGTAAGACACCTTTGGGTTTACCTGTTGACCCAGAGGTGTAGAGGATGAAAAGGGGATCTTCTGCGTCCATATGTTCAGGTGGGCATTCGCCTTGAACGTCAGGATCTTCCATTAGTTCGTGCCACCAGAGGTCCCGGTTTTTCTTCATTTCAACATCGATGCCAGTACGTTTGACGACGATGCTGTATTTGACCTCGGGGCAATTTTTGAGGGCTTCATCCGCGTTGGTTTTCAAGGGGATGGTTTTACCACCGCGATAGCTGCCATCGCTGGTGATGAGCCCTGTGGCGTCACCATCAAGAATACGGTCTTTTAGACTGTCAGCACTGAATCCACCAAAAACGATGCTATGAACTATGCCTAGACGAGCGCATGCTAACATGGCTATGGCCAGTTCAGGAATCATCGGCATGAAGATAGCTAATCGGTCGCCCTTTTTGTATCCGAGTTTTTTGAGGACGTTGGCGAATTTACTTACTTCTTCATGGAGTTGCTGGTAGGTGAAGGTCACATTTTGATTTGGATCGTCACCTTCCCAGATTATCGCGATTTTATCTTTATTCGCGCCCTTTACATGACGGTCAAGGCAGTTGTAGGTGGCGTTGAGTTTACCGCCTTTGAACCAAGTGTGTCGGGCATCTGCTGGGTCCCAAGTGTGCACAGGACCAGGCCATTTTTCGAACCAGTCAAGTTGTTCAGCTTGTTTCGCCCAAAAGGCTTGGGGATCTTGGATGGATTCTTGATAGATTTTACCCAGCTCTTCCATGTTTTTAATGTGGGCTTGTTTGCTGAAGGTCTTTGGGGGTGGGAAGACCCGTGATTCGGTTGATGTAATCTCAATCTTGCTCAATGCTTGTCACCGGTTAATGTATTCACAAGCGTATCGTTTCAGGGGATATAGATCTGTTTCCCCATAGAAACGAGAGTTCCCGTTGTTATGAGCGGGAATGGGTTTCGGTGCCGGAAGGCGCTATTTAAAATTTACCGTCACACAGGATACAATATATTTAGAAGAAATATCGCAACCGAAACCCAGAAAAGAAAAAAACGTCCGCGATGGTGTTAAGGTAAGAAAGATGAAAAAGGGAGATTACATTGTGATCGCACTGTTCGTTACCGCCAATTGTGTGGGTGCCTTGTTATGGGGTTTATACTCCCATCCGTTTTCAGTTCTCATTCTATATTTTTCAACTCTCTTTGTAATAAGGTACTGTGCTGATCGATACCCATGGTGGAAGAAGAAAAACGAAAGAGATACCGAGGATGGCGCATAAGCGCGTTTCTCTGCCTAACACACCCAGTTGAGTTCACGTCAACTCATTAGTTCGATTTCTAAACAAGGTTTCAGGATCTCATGGCTTGGTTAAAGAAACACCTCTTTTATTGAGTCAGAAGTGCCCAACTCCTTGTTTAAAACTTTGGGAGATTTAGGTGTGATTCACTTAGCATTTCATTAATATTTTTCATAAACCCGAAACAGATATGTAGTGTCGTCAGGCACATGATTTTTAAGGCAATTTACTTCGGGGAAGATGAAAGACATAACCAGTTTGGCAATTAATCCTTGGATAACAAGGTGCTAAATGGTTGAACTGTAATGGTGCCGGAACATGTCTTCGCATGAGCAAGATTCACCAGAAAACGATGAACAAGAGGAGGAAAGCCGGTTTCGGCTATTTTTCGAAAATGCTCCCTTGTACTGCTACATGGTATCACCTCAGGGTATAATCTTGGACATCAATAAATCTGCGTTGAAAGCTTTGGGGTATAAGCGCGTAGAATTAATTGGGAAACACATTCGTACGATTTATACACCAGAATACGAAGAAAGGGTCAAACAGCTGATTCAAGAATGGAAAGAAAATGGGACCCTTATTGATGAGGAACTTGTGATCCAATCCAAGAATGGAGAGCAACGGACCATACTCCTCAATGCAAGTGCAGTAAGAGATTTGGATGACAAGCTCCTATATTCGATTTCAATCCAACAAGACATCACCGAACGAAAAGAAACTGAACGTGCTTTGCAGGAAAGCGAGGAGCGGTATCGCCGTTTATATGATAACCTTTCAGATGGCTTCTTCATCACAGACATGCAAGGAAATATCTCAATGTGCAACAATCAAGGAGCAAAGATGTTTGGGTACACACCGGCAGAACTCCTTGGTCAACAATTTACCATGCTTATCCATCCATATATTCGAGATACCGTTACAACTCTCTGGCAGTCTGCCATTGAATCAGGGCAAACAGATCCGTTGGGTATTGAAGGAAAGGGTATTCGAAAAGACGGAACCTCATTTTTCTACCATGCTACTACTTCGATAATAACTGAAAATGGGGAACCTCTTCACCTCCAATCTCTAATCCGTGATATCACAGAAGTTAAGGAAACTAAAACGGCGTATCAGTCAGCTGTGGAACAATCACTTCAAGGGTTGACCATTATCAAAGATGATGAAATCGTGTTTGCTAACCAGGCGTACGCAGATATGCTTGATTTGCCTTTAGAAGAATTACTTGAATTGAAATTCAGTGATTTCATCGAGATGGTTTACATCGACGATCGAAAAGCTCTCCAAGAGCAATATCAAGCCCGACTTGCAGGGGATCACGATTCATCTCCGTTTGAGTTCCGCATTGTAAGAAAAGATGAAACAACTCGCTGGCTTGAAGCACTTAGCACAAAATTTGAGCTCCATGGTGAACAGGCTATTCAATATGCAATTCTTGATGTGACCGAGCGGAAGAATGCAGAGGAAGCGTATCGTCGCCTTGTGGATCATTCTATGATGGGTTTATTCATTATACAAGACGGAATAGTTAAGTTCACCAATCCTGCGTTTCTAGAAATTAGTGGGTATTCTGAAGAAGATTTGTTGACATTTCAACCTTGGCAAATCTTTGAAATTATTCATCCGGATTATCGAACGATTCCTTGGGAGATGTTACGTGATAGTGTTGATGGTAAACCAGGTCCTTCTAGCGTTGAATTAAAGGGAATTCGTAAAGATGGCAGTATTCGCTGGTTTGATATGTCCATTTCAGTGATCGAGTATCAGGGTAAGCTTGCCTCTCAGGTAACAATTGTTGACATTGATGATCGGAAAATCGCACAAGATGCCATCCGAAAAGAACGAGACCGTGCTCAGCAATATCTTGACATGGCCGGTGTCCTCTTCATTGCTGTGAACACAGAGGGTAACATCACCTTGGTAAATCGAAAAGCCTGTGAGGTTCTTGGCTACTCAGAAAAAGAACTCATGGGTAAGAACTACTTCGATACGTGTATTCCTGAAAGACTCCGTCAAGAAATGAAGGACACCTTTCGCTCTAACATTGTGGGTGAGACTGAACCAAAAGGATTCACTGAAAACCCCATTATAACAAAAGACGGAGCAGAACGAATTGTTGCCTGGCATACAACAAAGCTTCATGATGATGACGGGACCGTTATTGGCGCTTTAACTGCTGGGGAAGATATATCTGAAAGAAAAGTGGCAGAAGTCGCTCTCCGTCGAGAGAGAGACCGAGCACAGCAATACTTGGATGTCGCGGGTGCAGCCTTTATTGGGATTGACTCACAGCAGCGAATCTTCCTTGTGAATCGGAAAGGATGTGATATCATCGGTTACTCTGAAGACGAGTTGATTGGACAGAATTACTTCGAGATGTGTATTCCCGAGCGGTTACGTGATGATATGAAAGAATTCTTTGAAGAGGCCATGACTGGTAAACGACAACTTAGCGAATACGTAGAAAATCCAGTGCTAACAAAAGAAGGAAAGGAACGAATCATTTCCTGGCATACTACTGTTCTTCATGATGACATAGGAAATATTACTGGTATCTTGAGTTCGGGAGAAGATATTACGGAACAGAAAATTGCTGAACTGGCCATGCAAGCTTCAGAAGAAAAATTCCGCACCCTGGTGGAAGACACTGCGGATTGGGTTTGGGAAGTTGACCAGCAAGGACAATTTATCTATTCAAACAATTCGGTCGAAGAAATTCTCGGATACACTGCTGGACAAATAATGGGGCGCATCATTTGGGATTACTTGGACCCTGATGAAGTAATTGAAACAAAGGAATTCTTCTTAGAAAATATCGAAAAACGGCGACCCTTCAAAGGGTTGGTGAATAACTACGTCTATCGCGACGGAAATACAGTCATCTTGGAAGCTAGTGCTCGACCAATTATCAATGAGGAAGGACAGGTAGTAGGTTTTAGGGGGGTATGTCGAGATATTACCCAGCGGATGCTTGCTGATCAGATTCTGAGACAATCAGAAGCCCGATATCGGGCTTTAGTTGATACATCACCTGATGCCATTTTCCTTACAGATATTGAGGGTAAAATCCTTTTGGCTAATAAGCAAGCATTGAAAATGCTGGGTTATGAGTCCGAAGGTGAACTCCGCGAAAAGATAGCTTTTGATTTAGTTCATCCTGAAGCCCGACAACAGGCAATTGAGGAATTACAGAGAATTGTAGAAGCTAGAATAACTGGAACTCGAGAGCTTCCACTTATGAGAAAGGATGGAAGTATCTTCCCTGCAGGAATAAGTGCATCAGTACTTCTTGACGAGGAAAGTCGTCCGACTGGCATAATAGCGATAGCTCGTGATATAACAAAGCGGAAGGAAGAGGAACAAGAATTATCTGAAGCGAAATCTCGCGCTGAATTCTTTACAGATCTCATGGCTCATGATCTCAATAACATCAACCAAGCTATCTTAACGGCTTTAGAGTTACTACATTTAGATGAATCGATTTCTGAGTCAGTTCGTAAACAAACTGAAGTAGCACTTGAACAAGTGGAACGTAGCGCAGCCCTCATTGGTCGAGTGAAAAAGTTTTCTCGTTTAGATGCAACTCAACCACTATTTGAGGTTCATGATATTGAACCCGATTTTCAGGTTGCTCTTCAATCCGTCAGGCTAGAGTTTTCAGACAAGGCGATTCGTGTGAATACAAATATTCATCCTGGGACTTTCAAGGTCCTCGCTGATGATTTACTCACTGATTTGTTTTACAACCTTTTACACAACGCGGTGAAATTCAATCGACAAGATAAAATAGATATCGAAGCAAAAGTTAGCCCTGATTTCAACAAACGATTTCTTAGGGTTGAAATAATCGATAATGGCCCAGGAATCCCTGATGATTTGAAGGAGCTTATTTTTGCCCGTTATACTAATCGCGTTGGAGAGCAGGTGCAGGGATCAGGAATAGGACTTACACTCGTGCAACAAATAGTCACCCGTTATGGTGGAAAAATTTGGGTAGAAGACCGAGTTGAAGGTGACTATTCTAAGGGTGCAAAATTTGTGTTTCTAATCCCAGTGTGGGAATAACGCGTAGGGATTTTGATTCACGTAGAAAGTATTCAACCAGTATTGTTTGAAGATAATCCTAATAAGTGGAGATTCATCTGCTTGCTTATCGGTTCCTGTTGCGTCGTGCAGCAAGCCAACAAATCAATGAAATTGCAAAGACAAATACACCGGCTAGCACCAACGCTTCTCCCAGGAAATTCAACCCGAGAAGGAATGCAACGCCACCTACAACGAGGACGGTGAATCCGATAACAACTGATAAGGCGATGACAAATCGAGATGACCCAGAAGAAGAGACAGAAACTACATCAGAAGACATGGAAAGACCGACTCCGCGAGCTTTAGTCCTGTATCTGTCTATTGCTATTATTATAACGGTCTTGGTATACTTCCTACCACAACCGTTCGTTTTGGCTATCCCTACTGCCTACGTTTCAGCTGTTCTCCTCAGTTGGATCGGAGTCCCTTCAGTGATTTTTGTTGATTGGGTGCAAGGCGTAGTGTTTGTTGCCGTTACGGGATTCGAACAGTTCCAAATTGTGCGTGAATGTACAGGCATTCAAGTGATTGCTGTGTTTATGGGTTTGATTCTCCCTCTTCCGCGGGGAACTTGGCCGAGAAAAATCATAGCTGTAATTATTGTCACTATCATGTTGTTTGTTGCGAATGTTCTTCGCGTGGTATATGAAATCTGGCTAGTGTATTGGGGTATCCTTCCATGGGAGATTGCCCATTACCCAATGAGTTTTGTGTTGGGCGTCGTTGGAGTGTTTGTACTTTGCATTGTTGCAATATTAGTCGTACCTGGTTTCATCGAAACCTTTGAAGACATGATCTATTACATATTCCCACCTAAACCAAAAGATGAACCACAGGTCGAAAACAACGTAATTGGTTCTGATACACAGACTTCTGTGTCATTCCCAAGTAAAGCAAATTATTTCAAGTCATAAAGGAAAAATGAGTATTAACGCAGAATCTGTTCGAATTACTTCGTCAGGCGTTTAAGTGGTTTCAACTCGTTGTAAACAAGCCAACGAGTGTCAACTTGAATTCCACGGAGATGCGCCAATCGGATTTTATGAACAAGCTGATTCTTTTCTTCTTCATCCTGAACTTCGATTACGCCGTCCACAGAGAAACGCAAAGTATTGACTACTTCTTCTGAATGGACTCCAGTTTCGAGAAGGTACAAACCTGTCACTCCGCGGTCCTTTACACGGGCACACAAGACCTGTAGGAATTTGATCACTGAAAGTGGTGTGGAATATGTCATCAGTGTTGTCAAATTGTCAAGACACAGGTGCCCGTTTTTCATTGCTGTTATGGCTTGTTGAAGTACGAGATTAATGGTGTTAAGGTCATAGAGGTTTTGGAAAGCAAAAGTCTCTTCAGAGGGTCGAGCTGTTACACAAGAAACACCGTCCACAATATTTAGACTGGAGTTGAGTTTTTTTCCTCCAAACTGACTCATTGTGTCACGAACTTGTATGGGTGACCACAGGGTTGTCGCAAAAAGAGCAGGTTCATCATTTTGCAAACGGTCCGCTAGATATCGAAGGGCAAGAGCGGTTTTCACAACACCAGGAGGCCCAAGAATGAGAAGTTGTGAACCGCGGGGGATTTCCAGTATTCCCTTGGGTGCAAAGTTCACAGTGATTAGATCACTTATTGCTAGCACCTCCTGACAGCGCTATACCCATTTTTTCAAGAACAATTTCATGCCACTGTGTTGTGTGTTGTGAACCGATCAGACTATACATTCGTATGTTCCAGTGTAACGACCCATCAGACCCTTCCTCGACTTTCGTATGAATTGAACCTTGCACGAGTGACCGTAGATTAGTGATCAGTTTATTGTCATGGGCGTGATCTTCGATAACGAGAATGAGGATTTTTTCAAGAGTGGAAATACGTTGCGCCAAGCTATGAACAAAGGTCCGAATCCGTTGTTCGTCAGGGGCAGAGAGGCTTAATCCTGACACAGAATCAAGGATAATTAGCGATCCCGGTTTGAGGAGTTTGGCGTAATCAGTGACAATCAAGTTAACCTCGTTGAGGTTTCCAGGATTACTTACACGTCCCGCAGCGAACGGATCTTTTCGCATTCCAATTCGCCAACTGTAGGCATCGATGAATTGAATTTTATTCTTCTCTGCCTTTGCGGCGAGGGGGATACCGAAGCCGTTTGCATGTGCGATAATGGTCGAGGGCGTATTTTCTGTGGATAAAAACAATGCATCCTTTCCGTTTTTCACGGCTTCGAGGGCAAGCTGGAGACAAAAACAGGTTTTTCCCGATCCTGGTGGTCCAACTAGTGCAATACTCGTTCTTTGTGGGAGTCCCCCCTGGATAATTGGATCGAGAAGCACAGTAACCCCCTCGGTCTTTATGCAAGCTAGCGAACCTCTTTCGAAGCTAGAGCCGAGATAATAATCTAGTTTTCCTGAATACGAAAAAAGGTTTTGGGGACGTTGTGGAACATGAAAAGATTGTTGGATATTCTGAAATCTCTATTATCCATAATCTGGTTCAGCGTTTTCATCCCGTTTCTTCCAAAACCTATTTTTCCACGCTAAGTAATTCAAACCAAAAGAAATACCAATAAAAAAAGCCAGCAAACCGTAAACAAGATTAATTGGTGCGAAAACTAAAGCAGCTATGAGCAAGGCAACAGTTATTGCAATGGCAGCATAATCTGAACGGTTCATTGCCTTTTCCCATTCTGTAAGGAAATCTACATTCGTTTATCTTAAACCCTTCTTTGATGATTGAATGGAGTTTTTAACCCAAAACCCACTTTTAATGCAGAACCTTTTGCAAACTCTGAGACGCTATTTAAGGACTTTAGCAAATCCGAAAAGTTGCAAAAAAGGAAAAATGCGGAAGATGATAAAGATTCACTATTGGAGGGAAATTCTATGTATTCGAAACGTGTGCCTATTTGGGTTCACGGCGCATTAATCACAATTCTTGTATGGCTTGTTGTACTTTACATTATTCTCACTTATTTCACACTTGCGCCTGAACATCAGCCCCTACTTGTACTAGTCACCGCAGTGATACTCCTGATTTGTTTTGGGTTAGTGTGCTATTACTGGACTCAATATGGGGTTATTTTTGGGACCCAATACAAACCCGACATTTAATTCAGAACCTTTTGGGAACTCTGTAGATGTTTAGCAAATGTTTGCGGAGAGACGGAAGCCTCTTAAGCCACGGATTTGAGGTCAATACAGTTAGGAGACCATCTAATCGGGGGATTAGCGTGGCTGAAAAGACAAAATCAGGTATTCCAGGGCTAGATGAAGCACTGCACGGCGGATTTCCCGAAGGTGCAGTAATTCTCATAAGTGGAGGTCCTGGAACTGGAAAATCAATTCTAATGAACCAGTTTCTCATCAAAGGTGCCGCTGAACATCGTGAACCTGGCGTTCTTGTGTCTATGGAAGAATCACTCGCATCGACAATTCGGAATATGAAGCAGTTTGGCTGGAACCTGCAAGAGCTCATGGATAAAGGCTTGCTTGCATTGGTCGATGCTTCACCAATGATTCAAAACGAACGTGTTGTGTTGAAACCCGAACATCCAGTTCTAGGTCGTGAAGCATTCACGATGGAATCCCTTTTATCATTGATTCATCGTGAGATTCGGCGAGTCAAGGCGAAGCGAGTTGCTATCGATTCCATTTCAACTTTGACCCTCCAACACAAGGAACTCTTTCGGATTCGTCACGATCTGTTGAACATGGTTCGTTCTCTTAGGATGAGCAACGCAACCTGTTTGGTGGCAGTTGAAAGTCCAACTGAGGAAAGCATTGGGCGATTCGATGTAGAGGGCTTCTTGATGGATGGAGTTATTAGTCTGAAATTAACCCGACAGGGTACGGTTCGTATTCGAACTATTGAAATCGCCAAGATGAGAGGAACCAGTCACCAAATGAACCCGCTTCTCCTCATAATTAACGAAAAAGGAGTCCAAGTGTCTGATCTACCACCGATTCAATAACTTGGCAATGACGCAGAAAAACTACGAAATGAAACCGACGGGCTTAAATTTAATTAGATACAATTTGACGTGAGGGTTACCAATACAAGGGTTTGGTGTTTAAAAAAATGGAAGCGAAAGGCAGCCAATTCAGATTCAAAGTCTCCGTCATTGGTGACTACGCCGTCGGAAAAACTTCGATAATCAAACGTTACATGACTGATTCTTTCGATGAAGGATACAAGGCGACGTTAGGAGCAGCGATTTCAACGTTTAAGACCAAGGCGAAGGATTCGGACATTTCCTTACAGGTCTGGGATCTTGCAGGTCAAACTTCATTTCGGCGAGTACGAGTCCAATATCTCTTTGGAACTGATTTCGCTATCGTCGTATACGATCTTACCCGAAAAGATTCACTCAAATGCGTTAACGAATGGGTCGATGATGTCCGTAAAGGTGCACCCGAAGTTCTCCTGTACTTGGTCGGTAACAAAGTAGATTTGAAAGAAGATAGGGTTGTTACAAAAGAACAGGCTGAAAAAGTCGCGAAAAAACTTAACATGCTAGGGTATATGGAAACTTCTGCGAAAACGGGCGCAAACGTTAAAGATCTCTTTCAGACTATTTCCGAGCTCCTCCATCAACACACGACAAAGTCTATATAATGATTGAGAAAAAGGTGTAAAAGCACATGAGCTTGCCAAACGAAATCATCGAATTCCTGAAACAAGAACAAGGTCAAACGGTCCTTGTTAAAGGCAAGTCAGGAACTGGAAAAACTACATTTGTGCTTTCATTGCTAGATCAGCTGGCTCAACTACTTCCTGATCAGTTTGACGTTGAGAATTTTGTATATCTCTCAACTCGGGTGGCAAGTGCGAATTTACGAACTCAATTTCCGTGGGCTTTTGAACTTCTACCTGAAAGTCGAATCATTGATGCTTAACCTTCATTAGTGCAGTCAATGATTTGCTTCGTAATCTCACATCACCTGTGTGTCTCATCGATTCCTTTGATGCAATAATTGAAGCGGCCCAGGCGGACCCACAACGTCTCACGGCTGCACTATCTAATCTTGGTCGAGTATTGAGTGCGAAGATCATTTTAGTTGTGGAAGGAATAGAAGAATCACCGTTAGATCACATAGTTGACGGAATTGTGTGCGTGACAAAAACACAGACGGAAGGGCGGATGTGGCGAAGTTTGCGATTGATCAAACTTCGTGGAACATCCATCGAACGTGGAATGCGAGGATTTTCACTGCGAGGCAACCGATTTTGTACACTACATTCCTATGATGCAGAACAAGCCTTCCGAGTATCTGATTTCGAAGTAATTCCTCATACTGCAGGTAGATTTTCTTCTGGTATCAAAGAACTCGATACCATATTTGGTGGATTTCGTCGGGGTAGCACTTTCTTCATGGACGTATCGGAAGGTGTAGCTAATGAAGTGATCAACACAATAGCCCTGAGTATGGTAGCAAATTTCATTCGCCAAGAAAGTGGAGTGATTATCGTTCCACCCAACAAACTCAGCTTCCGACGCCTCAAAGCTGCGGCTTTACGGTATGGCTTTGTGGACCAACTTAACACGCATCTTCGTTTATTCACTAGTGCAGCTTCCAGTCTCGGCGTAACTAGCGCTGCAGCTGAACTGGGTGAGCCGTATTACAAAACAGTAGCATTTAGAGAGAGCTCTGATTTAGAAAACGCGTGGAGCATGGTTCTTGAAGAACTCCGCAATCAAGGATGTAAAAATTTACTCAGCGTTGTTGGTTTTGGATGGCTACACTCTTGGCTTGGCCCCCAAGAACTCCCCCGATGGGCCACACGTATTGCCAATGATACTGCTACTGAGAGTAATCTCGCAGTAACAATTGGTTATAGTAGTACACCTGAAATCAACCAATATCTGGCTGATCTTGCTGATGTTCACGTTGAAATTGCTGTCAAGGAAGGTGTTACCATCTTCCATGGCATTAACCCCTCAACACCCCAATACTGTATCTATACACACCTCGTGGAGGGTAAACCCAAAATTGGCTTCCAAGAAATCGGATAAAATACGAATCCTCTTAGCAGATGACTCAGAAACATTTCTCCGTGCCGCCCAAGTCTTACTCAAAGAATATGATATCGAAACTGCTGTAGACGGCGAAGAGGCATTATCAAAAATCAAAGCCAATCCGCCAGATATCTTCTTTGTGGATTTAGTTCTGCCCAAAATTAGCGGTACAGAACTCATCAGAAAAGTAACGGTGGATTATCCTGATGTTACCATTGTCGCGCTAACTGCAATTGATGATGATGAAACCGTGCAAGAAGTTCTTGAAATGGGAGCCAAGGATTATCTCATTAAGGGTGCCCTATCTTCGGACACTTTCAAATCGATCATTGAACGGCATACAAAAGAATCCGGATAAATCTTCAAGAAGATTATTTGAGATCCTCGACAGTGCGTCCGGTTTTACGTAAGTATTCTTGTATTGCTTTATGTAACCCATCAGCCGAAAGGTTTGAACAATGCATTTTAATCGGTGGTAGGCCTTCCAGGTTTTCTGCGACATCAGTTCGCGTAATTTGATAGGCTTCTTTGAGTGTTTTACCTTTCGTAATTTCTGTAATCATGGAACTGGTGGCAATAGCCGCTGCGCATCCGAAGGTTTTGAAACTGACATCTGTGATAACATCATCTTTGACTTTGATGTAAATCCAGATAAGATCTCCACACGTTGGATTTCCAACTTTGCCTATTGCATCAGCGTCTTTCATTTCGCCCATGTTACGTGGGTTGGTGAAGTGGTCAATGACGGTTTTACTATACATGAATTTTTCATCTCCTTTGTGTTGGCTCAATGATGGTGATCATGCTCCTCATCTTCAAAGATGTCATATGGGACATCTTTTGATAATGGTGACATCGCTCGAAGTTTTTCAATGATGGGTGGTAGTACTTCGACGAATTTGTCTATATGTGCTTGGGTGTTTTCACGTCCTAGAGTGAGTTGAAGGGCTCCGTGGGCTTCAGCTTCAGCTACACCCATACTCATCAAACAGTGGGAAGGGGCGAGGGTTTTGGATGTACAAGCAGAAC
>SMTZ1_10004479_pt1 | contig 14048 bp, 16 predicted proteins | sample DeeMarSWOR136_30_FD_25667 | JGI IMG/M metagenome (IMG submission 25667) | reverse complement strand
AGATATACCTGTAAAACTTGCAAATATCATTAAAATCCAATCACTTTTTCTGATTTTACTTCTATTATGATTATCATTTTTTGATTGTGGATTCATTCGCTTATTGAATTTAAAATAAATATCAAGAAAAAGAAAAATACATGATGCAATTACAAATCGATATAGTGCTATCGATAGAGGGGGAATAAACACTACTGCAATATCCACTATTACAAATGAAAGACTCCAGATGATAACCATAAAAATTAATTCGATATAAACCCGAAACATTCTACTAAAATAATTTATTAAAATAATTTAATACTAGAAAATTAAATATTAATAATTTGTTTTGGAATGAGATTTATTGAAGAAAATTAGCTATACCTTACGGTTTGGTATTGTTGGAAACAAAAAATCTATAGAAACAATATTTCTAGATAGTTTAAATAAACTTTCCATAGAATCTAGTCATATTGATGAGATTTTTGAGTTTTTAATAGTTTATAAACTAATTCCAATTAAAATTAGAGTATTTTTAGGTGAAAACTTAGAAAATTTGATAAAAAATTCTGAAAAAATACAGAATCTTGATGTTTTGATCCTTACTCTTAATTTATACAACAAGGATGCACTTAATACTATAAATAAAAATATGGTGGAAGAATTCATTGAAGTTTTCTTATTTCAAGGGTTATCTGTCTTAGTTGGTATGGATATTGAACAAATATTTAAACGGATTCCTTCAAGAAGTTTTAAAATAAGCCGATTTCAATTAGAAAAAATGACAAAAGACTTAGATTTAATATATTGTTTTGAAATATTTAACAAAAGTAGAGATGTAAATGAGATATATAATACATTGTTCAATGATTTTATTTTAAGATTTCAATATTCAAGTCCTGAATTATTTGAAACTGCAAAAAATTTTGGAAAAAGGCTTTTGAGCTAGTTGAAAATCGAAAAGTTATAAAAATAATAAGATACAAATTAAAATATAATTATTAAAATTATTATTAATAAAAATAGAGTTGAAAAATAAATAATGGGAGAAGAATCAAACGGTTTATTGACAATTGAGAGAGATGAAGGACGTAGAAAATGTCCAAGTTGCGGAGAAGAAAACAAGAATATGATTCATGAATCTACAGATAAAACAAATATAATTAGTGATTATCCCCGCGTATATGGAAAAAAATATCGTTGTGGGCGTTGTGGACAGGAATGGCGTGAAAAATAGTTCGCAAGTTATTTTATTTTATTTTTACTTTTAAGATTAATTTTTATTATTAAAATCAAATTAGGATTTGTATAAAAGGGGATTTTTAGTAATGGATTTCGCTAGATTCGTTCAAATTTATATAGTACAAGGTTTATTTGCTCTTTTTTTTCTTTACATGGCTTACTTAGTTCTGAAAAGAGGAAGAAAAACATTAAATCTTTACATTGGTAGTTTTTATCTTTCTACTACAATTGGTGGCATTATCAATATGATTTATGCAACTATTTTTAATGAAACTATTGTTTTTATAATGCATTTTTTGACATATTTTCTCTTTTGTTTTTCAATGATTTTTATTCTAATCTTTGTTCTTATTCTCGTAAAGCCTGCTAAACAAATCAAGTTTAACCTGCAACTATTAATCCTTATAATTTTTGGATTATTAATCATGGGACTTTTATTAATTCCAAATGGGATAATAATAAATGCAAGTACAAATTGGAAACCCGATTGGAATTGGTACTTCTTGATTTATTCGGTTATCACATGTACCAGCATAGTGATTATTCCTACAATCTTTTATTCAATTAAGATTTACAGAAAATTCGAAAGTGAATATTTAAAAAAGAAATGGAAATATTTTTTAATTGGAATATCTGCTTACTTTTTCCTCTACTATGGAACTTCACTTTCTAATACATTAAACGATGATACATTCAGATTTATTTGGTCTTTAATATCATTACCCACACTTATTGCACTATATCTGATATATTATGGTGTTGGGCGTCAACTTGAGTAAGACCCATATTTCTTAGTTTTTTTCAAAAATTTAAGTATTAAAAGCAATATTAATCAGAAAAAAGCAACAATAATAAATATAAAATGATAAATAATTATTACTAAAACAAATTTTTTTAACAATTAAAACAGCTATTTTGATGTGAATTTTTATGGTATTATATCAATTAGAAAATCCAATTCGAGTGATAACAATCTATGGCGCCCAAGGACTCGTCTTTGCATTCTTTGCTTATTTAGCTTATCAAATTCTAAAACGAGATAGAAAGAGATTGAATTTAGTCTTCTCGGGGTTTTATTTATCTGTAGTAGTAGGGACTCTTTTTAATTTTATTTATGGACCTATTCCAAATGAACAAGTTGTGCTTATCCTGAATTATTTTACCAATTTCGGTGCTTTTTATGCTCCAATATTTTTTGTTGTTTTTGATTTAATTTTGTTGAAATCAGAAAAAATAATCACTCCAGCAAAACAATTAATGATATTCATTGGATATGGCATTTATATGTTTTGCATGATCTTTTTTGTGCTAACTCCAGGATGGGGGGTTGAACTTAATGCTTCTACAAATTGGGCGCCTGTTTGGAAATTACCTTTCTTTCTCTATATGTTTTTAGGTGTTACATTATTCGCGATTCTACCTTTATTATATTTATCATTTCAAATTTATCAAAAATTTGAAGATGAACAATTAAAAAAGAAATGGAGATTCTTTCTATTCGGTGTTATTGCATTTATTATTTTTATGTATACAATATTCTTTTCAAACTTTTTAAACAATCCGACGGTAAGAACATTAATCGGACCAATAGGTATAATCTTAGCTCTTATTGGTGGATATATGATGTATACTGGTGTGGGACGACAACTAGAGAAATAAAACTCCTAATTTTTTTTTTACTCCTTATTTTTTTTTTACTCCTTATTTTTATTTTAGTTTTTTCATCTTAAATTTTATTTTGACTCATTAACATTATTATATATAAATTAGATTCAAAAATAGCTTTAAAAAAATAATTTTCTCAAATAAGAATTTTTCTTCTTAGATCTTTAAATTGTGCTTTGTTTATGATTGAAGAATTAATTAGAATTCGGGGCATTGGTCCTATGGCAGCTGAAAGGCTAATATTAGCTGGTGTAAAATCTATAGAAGAGATCGCAAAATCTAAACCTGAACAATTGGCATGGATTAAAGGTATTGGTATGATCTCCGCGGATAAAATAATTAAGAATGCCAATGAATTATTAAATTTAGAAAAAGGAATACAAAAAGTATTAAATTCAATTAAAGAGAATTTTGCTAAGAGCTGTCCAAAATGTGGTGGAGAATTGAGCGAAAGATTAATAATCTTAGGACCAGAAAGGAGATTAAGAGCTAATCAATGTGCTTTATGTAAATTCTATATGCCAATTTAATTATTTTCAAAATTTAGTTATAATGATTTATTATGATAGTTTTAATTATTAAATTCCCATCCAGAATGTAAACAGGAATAAGTAAGACATAAAATAAATTGATATAAACAAAATTCCAGCTTTTTTATCTATTTTCCTTCTTACAGCAATTGTTATAAAGACTATGAAACTTGCAATTAAAGTATATAAGACAGTTGGAATTGCAAGTGCTGCTGTTATTTGATTTGGATTTTGATTAAATACAACATGTCCAATACCCACAGAAAGTGTCGAATCTACTATACAAGAACCTACAATATCACCTATAGCGATTTGATGATGTCCTAATCTTAACGCATTGATATCAACTGCCAACTCTGGGAGCGAGGTACCCACTGCGACTATAAAGAAACTTACAATATATTCATGAATCTTTAAGACACTTGAAATGACTATAACTGATTGAACAATCATAAAAGCCGATATTGTAACCCCTCCAAATCCTAAGATAGCTAGGAAGAGATGATACTTTTTACTTTTAGGAGTTTCTATTTTCTCAATCATCTCTACTCTGTGTAAAATGCTCTCCTTATTTGCATTATAAATTAACCAAATATATATTCCTAAACATCCAACCATTAAAATTCCATCAATTCTTGTAATATAACTTTTCTCAATGATAGTAAAGATTAATACTAATGACAAGATTTCGCATGCTCCTAAGATAATAATATCTTTTCTATGAATATAAAACATCCCAAAAACTAATGGTAAAATTCCAAAAATCAAGGTGAGTTGTGTTAAATCTGAACCTACAGAATCACCAACATCAATATCAGCATGTCCTAATGCACAAGACACAAGAGAATTAAATATCTCTGAAATATCCGTTCCAATAGAAACAAGTGTAACGCCAATTATTAAGGGTGAAATTCCTAATGCGACTGCGAGAATAGCAGAATGCTTTACAGCCTTTATGCTGGAATATATAATAAGAATTATTCCGACAATAAGAGTTAATACAGCAATTAATAAATCTATCATTTTTATTTACAAAATTCTATTATTGAACAATAAAACTATTGAAACTTCTTAATTATGCAATCTTAGAGATAATTTTACTAATCTTACAATGATTGTGAGTATTTGGTTCAGCAGTTCTAATAGATATTAACTTATATATAAAATTATCCATTTATTATCCACAATTATCCATAAAAAATCCAAAAATAGAAAACTTAATATTTAAAAATATAAAAAAGATAACTTATGGATAATGAAAAACATGAATTTCATATTTCATTAGAGATAGACGTATTTGATAAATTGGAATATATTAAAGAGTACCACGGAATAAAGAATATCACAGAAATTGTTAGATTTTTAATTACAAAAGAATATAGAGAAATCAAAAAATCTGAAATTATTTAACAATTTTATTCTAAATTCCTAATATCATTTAAAAGATTTATAAATTTCAGCAATTCTGTAAAAATTTCTCCAGCACTACCTTTAAGAAAAACATCAGCTAGATCATCCATAATTGTATTTTCTCGATTTATAAAAATTAGCTGAGCGCCATATTGTTTAGCTATAGATGGCATAAAATTTGCAGGTGAAATCAAAAGAGAACTTCCCACAACAATCAGACAATCTGCTTTTGTGCACTCATTCATCGCACCTTCTAAGACGCCATGAGGTAGTGATTCACCAAATAATACTACTTTTGGTTTAATATACCCTGAACACTCACATACAGGATATTCTACATTAGTTGTGTCAATTTCTTGAATCCCAAACTCCTTTTTACATCTAATACAATGGAGTTTTCCGTATTCACCATGTAACTGATAAATATTGGCTCCATATTTACCAGTTCCCGCTTTTTGATGCAGCATATCGATGTTCTGAGTAATTACTGCTTTTATTTTGCCCATTTTTTCTAATTCGGCAATACATATATGTGCCTGATTAGGATCTGCGCTACCAACTAATCCCTCAACTTCCTTATGCATTTTCCAAAATAAAGAAGGATCCTGTAAAAAATATTGATAACTAGCGTAAGTACTAGGATCATATCTTTCCCATAATCCACCTGGACTTCTAAAATCATCGATACCCGACTCTGTTGATATGCCCGCACCACTAAAGACAACGATATAATTTGACTTTTTAATGATTTCTGCTGCTTTTATGATTAAATCTTCATCCATTAATTCTTATATGGCTTTGAGGTTTTTTATAGTTTTATTTATTTGTATGAGGTAAAGTAAGAAAAAATCAGTATCATTTGACGCAGATGTAAAGAATATGGGATTGGGCTTCCAATGGAATATATAATTTTAAATACCAAAACGAATAGAATCTCAATAAATTGAGATAAAAATAAGATTTTTTTTAATTTTATTATTTTTGTTTCATAATGTCTTCAAATTCTTTTTCTGAGATAAAACCTTTATGCACTAATATATTTCTTACATCTTTTAACAATTTGGGTAATCTTACGGCATCTAACATCTGGACTTCTAATGTTTGATTTCTAGATTCTAAAGCTGCAAGTTTCTTTTCAGTTTCTTTAATTTTTTCTTCATAGTTTGCCTTAATCTTTTCATCTTCCTTAGTTTTCTTAATTAAGGATTTTTCAGTTAAAGCAAGCTTTTCTTGATTTCCCGCAATTTTAACTTCTAACTCAGTTTTTATTGTTTCTAATTCTTTTTCCTTATTTGTAAGTCTTAATTCTAAATCATTTTTCAATGATTCAAGCTCCTTTTCTTTATCAAGACTTAGTTTTGTTTGATTTTTAAATTTAATTTCTAAATTCACTATTTGAGTTTCTGATTCTTTTAATTTGGTTTCTAATTCATTGACAAATTGTTGATTATTCTTTAGATCAGCTTCTAATTTGCTATTTTTTTTTTTTAATTCATCAAGATTTTTAGTAACGTCAGGTAGTTCCTTCTTTAATTGATCCAATTCTTTTTTCGTTTTTTCAAAATCTTCAGAAGCTTTTCTCGCTGTATCTCTATAATTCATTATACTTTTTTCTAAATCATTTGTCCTAGCACGGAGATCTAAAAGAAATCTACCTTCCACTTTGAAAATTTTTTCTGGTTCTTCTTCCACCTTAAACCAATCAATGCTAATTGAAAGTCACCTTAAAGTTTTTGAATTTAAAAATTTAGTTTATAATAATCATTTTTTATTTGAGTAAATAAAAGAACATACAAATAAATAATTTAATTAATATAATTTTAATAAATAAATTGATGAGAATTAGCAATACTTACTATTCAAAAATTGCTTTGAAAAGAAAATACTTATGAGGCGATTTCATTGGGAAAATTATTTGAAAATTTTGCTGTTTTAGATAAAAAGAATAATATCATATTTGATCGCATAAATGATCAAGACTTTTGCTCAGAATTCTTTGGGCAAGTTTTAGTAGCTTTTAATGCGCTAACTAAACACATAGCAGATGGAGAATTATCAAATATAGAATGGGGAGATAAATTAATAACAATTAAAAAAAAAGAAGACATTATATTTTTAGCATGCTGCCATGGTAATACTAAAGAGGATAAGGTAAACGAAGAATTGGATGTTATAGCTAAAAGATTTTTTGACATTTATTCTAAAGTCCTGATAGAAGATTTTGAGGGTGATAGAGCCATATTTTCAAATAGTGAAAAAAGATTCCTTTCTGAAATTAAATATTTAATCGATTAAATTATTATAATTACCACTTTGAAGATTACTATAGTAAAAGTTTTTTATTAATAAAACTAATTAGAAAATATTCAAAACTAATAAATTAAATTTTAAGCAAACAAGGGTGTGATTATGGCTTTAGATTGGAATTTTTATTTTAGTTTGATCTGTTCAATTGGGGGCATACTATTTTTCATTTTAAGTCTATTGATTGTAATTAAAATAAAAGAGTTATTTCCCGCAACAAAATTAGTTAAAAAATGGGTTATTATACAAGTATTAATTGTTTTGTTTTTGGGGGGATATGTTTTCAACATCATATTTCTAGCTCTTGAAATGACCGCAATTACGAATGTTATGGTTGCTATTGTTTACATATTCGGAGGTTTATTTGTTTTAATAGTTGTTAATCTTAGCTATAAAACTTATAAAGAAATTCTAATGGGTTCTAGTTCTAGAAAATAAAACATAAATCTAAAAAAAATCTTAATTAAAAGATGTCTCCATTACTTGATGAGCTTTGGGTTTTTTCTAAGGCAGGGGTTCCTATAGTTGATTTTTCAAGAGAAAAGAATGTTGATAAAACTTTCTTAGGTTTTTTTATCTCTGCAATAAAAACATTCAGCCAAAAAGTTTCAGGGAGAGAATTGAAAGGGTTTAATATAGGGAATAATAAATATTCATGTATTCACTGCTTAGAAGGTCAACTGGTTTTAGTATGTAGATCACCATTAGATGTGAATAAGAAGAAAATTCAAAAAATTTGCTCGGTGATTGGTACTATGTTTGAAAAAATGTTTTCAATTGAAGATATTGAAAAGTGGAATGGAGATATTTCTTTTTTTGAAGATTTCCAACATAAATTAGATTTATACTTTAGGATGAGCGATATATAAAAAAAATTTTTTTTTATTCCTAATTTTTATCTTTACATTTTTAACACAAAAGATTGAAATAATAGTTTTTTCATATTTAGGATATTAAGGAAGATATTATTTTTGTATTTTTAAAATCTAAACTATTTTTTGAAAGTTATTATGGGAATTGGAAATTTTACTGATGTTCTGAAGAAACTTGCTGATAGAATAGAAGAAAAAGTAAGTGATCTTTCTGTACCAAAGCAAATATTATTAAATCGTATTGATCTAAAAGGATTCAAAGAAGTGATGGATCAATATATGCAAAGTCGTGAACTTTGCAAAAAGACTCTTGATGTAAAAGGCATCTGGCGATTAGATTTGGAATACGGGCCACAATTTGAAACAAGGTTAAAGACTGAAAGAGCAGGAGAAATTACAGTACAAATGGATGAATTAACTCTTTTTGGAGGAGGCGGTACAGCACTTCATCCAATATCTTTATGTATGGCAGGGTTTTGTGGATGCTATAGCGCAGCTTATGCCAAATGGGCAGCAATGGAAGGAATTGAATTAAAGCAGTTAAGGATAAGAGTTAAAGGTGATTTAGATTTCTCTTCAGTATTAAACATTGAAAAAAACATACCCATAGTTGATCATTACCAAATTGAATTATTTATTGAAAGTGATGCCAGTTATGAAGAATTATATAGAATTTCAGAAATCACAAAAAGACGTTGTTTCTGTTATTATTGCATATCAACCTCAACCATCCCTAAAATCACTCTGAAAAATGAAGGAAAACCATCCCTTAATTATAATAATTCAGATTTATTAGATAAAAAAATACTCAATAGAATAAATTTAGAAGCGTATAAAGATACTGTTGAAGTATTCAAACAAAATCGTTCTCTATGTAAACGATTTATTGAAGCGGAAGGTCGCTGGAGATTGAATGTAGAATATGGACCTCAATTTGAAATTAAATTACCAACAGAAACAGCAGGAGAAATAACAGTTCAAACTGATGAAACCATAATATTAGGTGGTGGTGGAACATCATTTCATCCTGTAGCGCTCTGTATTGCAGGGTTTAGTGGTGATTTTGCTACACATTTTGCAACTTTAGCAGGATTACACGGCATTGAACTTAAGAAATTAGAAACTCATTCGAAAATGCATATAGATTTAACCACAGGATTTGGTATTGAAGATGGTATCTCTATGATTGATGATTTCGAAATTGAATTAAAGGTTGAGAGCAATGCTTCAGATGAAATGCTCATAGATATTCTTGAACTTGCAAAGAAAAGAGCTTTTTGTCATTATTGCTATTCAACACCTGTTTTTCCAGACGTATTTGTGAGAAAAATAATATCTAAAGAAGAAAAGCAGGTAACTGAAGAACCTAGTCATTTACTTGGTAAAAAAGAAGTAACTCAAATAAATTTAATACATATCGATGATCCGCATAACATAAAGGTAAAAATTGAACGAGATATAACTATGAAAGAGTTATAGTTTAATTTGATTTTTGATATTCCTTATTTTGTTTTCTAAAGTTATTGCTTTTATGGTTTTTCCCAATCCAATTAATTTAAGAATTAAAAGTGACTCTTCAGCAGATTTTAAAGACTTTTCATAATTTAACTGCATAAAATAACATCCAGCAATATTGTTAAGAAAATCCGCCTTTGTTGGTAAATCATTAAACATTTCTGCAATTTTTTTCCCACTATTAAATGAATTCACAGCATTTGTATAATCCCGTAAATAATAATATGATTTTCCAAGCATATTGTGAAATTTCATTTCACTTCTGAAATCTTTTAATTCTTGGGAAATTTTAATAGCATCTATGAAATATTTTAAGGATTCTATATAGTTTTTTTGATTAAAATATACATCTCCTACCTTAGATAAGTGCCAAGCTTTTCCTTCTTTATTTTTCAATTTTTCATCATAATCCAAAGCCTCTTTAAATTTTTCCAATGCGATTGAAAAATCCCCAAAATCTTGATAAATTGTCCCAATGTTATTCAAGCATATTGCTAGATTTCTAACATCATTCAATCTTCTGAAAATTTTTTCTGATTGCTGGAAATATTCTAAAGATAAATTAAGATTTTCAAGTCTACGATGAATTGATGCAATATTGTTTGATATAATAGCTTTCTTTTTTAAATCACCCAGTTTTTCAGAGATTTTAATTGCCTTATCAGAGAAAAATAATGCTTCAGAATAAATTTGCATTTGTTCATATATTTCAATAATGCTATTAATAATTCTAAATTCTTCGGTAAGATTACCAGTTTCTTCCACAATTTTCATTGCTTCCTTATATCTTTGCAATGCCTTGGGAAAATCCTTTATTCGCTCATAAATTTCTCCTAAATTACTTAAATAAATGATTTCTCGATCTTTATAACCCAATTTCTGAGAAGTTTTTAATGCCTCTCCAAAATTTAAAATTGCTTCAGAATAATTTCCCATTCTAAAGTAAAACCATGCAATATTATTTAAAATTAAGAGTTTATGATTTTGATCATCATTTTCATTAAAGTATTCTAGTGCTCTTATACCACATCTAAAAGAATCATCGAATCTATCAAAATTAAAGTACAATATATGTGGAATCATATATTTCATCATAGTGTTTGGAATTTCAATATTTTTGTGTAACCAATCTCTAAATTCTATAGAAAAGTCAACGGGATCAAGAGAACATTCAAAACCCATGATATTTTTTATAAATTCTATTGAATTGGTATTTATTCTAAGAATTTCAACACTAGGATTCTGATTCTTGATCTGAAATAGGATTTTATCTAAATTGTCCATAGTTTCGGAAAATTTTTCATTTTTGTTTACAATTTCAACGATATTACTATTCCCTTGATTATCTATAATATGATTAACCCACAGGATTCTTTGTAATTTATGATATTTCTTTAAAATAGGAATTATATCAAAATCGTTTTGCCCAGAATACCCTATTAGAATTAAATTAGCATTATTTAACAGTTTATTAAGTAAAACTCCTTTATATGGTTCAACAAAAAATAAATCAAATTCGGATTTATATGAACCAATTTTTTCAATTAATGAAAGAAAATACTCTTTGGTATTTCTATCAGTTAATATATCTTTCATTGATCCATGAATTTTGAATAAGAATTTTTTCCCAGTATTTAAATATTCAAATATATTTTTAAATTCTCTATAATCTTTTTCGGTTATTACTGAAAAAATATGATCCTTACCATTATTAGATTTAATTAAAGCATACTCTATTAAAAAATCAAAATTTGTTGTAATAATAGTATGTCCCTTGTTTATCATCTCTGCTAAAAAAAAATGAATAATATTTGGTTTATCACATTGTTCAAAAAATTCTAAAATTTTCAAATCATTATCTAATTGATTTCTAATAATTTCTAATAATATTTCAAACCTTAATCCATCAATTTTAGAAATGCTTTCAATTTCTGACTTTGCACATGTAAATTTAATTAACTCTTCCATAATTTCATTACAACTTGGAAGATTAGAAGGTGAATTAATAGAACAACCAGCTCCCACTATAAAAGTATATTTTTGGTCGTCTCTTAACAATTTTTTTAATTGTAAATTTACATCATGCATTTTACCTATTACATCGCATTAATTTAAGGTACATTTAGATTTTTAAATAAAATCTGAAAATCTAAATATCAATATCCTATAAATATTTTACATAAATAAAAATGTTAATGTGAAGTTCATATTCTTTTCGATTATGAATTACTGATACACTTTTATTGATATTTATGTAAAACCCTATATAGTCATAAGATCTCTATTCTCTTGGAATAAAAATATTGGGGAAAGATCATAACTTTCAAATAATTATTAAAAATTTAAAGAACTTGAATAGGTTTTTTGAAAATATTTAGAGAAGTGTTTATAAATGAATGTTTATGAAAAAATAAAAGCACTAAAACTTATACCAGTTGCGCTTATAGATAATACAGATAATGCCGTTCCATTAGGGAAAGTATTAATTGAAGCAGGACTTCCGATTATCGAAGTAACATTTAGAACGGTTAATGCCGTAGATTCTATTAAAAAATTAACTAAAGAATTACCAGATATGTTAGTGGGTGCTGGGACAGTTCTAAAAGTTGATCAAGTAAAGAATGCTATAAAAGTTGGAGCTCAATTTATTGTAACTCCTGGTTTCAATCCAAAAGTTGTTGATTATTGCATGCAAGAGAAAATTCCAATAATTCCTGGCGTAAATACACCAACAATGGTGGAGTGGGCACTTGATAGAGGTTTAAATATAGTGAAGTTTTTTCCTGCTGATCTTTCAGGTGGACTGAAAATGCTAAGAAGTTTGGCAGGTCCTTACCCAGATGTAAGATTTGTGCCTACTGGGGGGATAAATATTGATACTTTGAAAGATTATTTGGAATTATCTAATGTTATTGCATGTGGAGGTAGTTGGATTGTAAATAAAGATTTAATTTCTGCCCGAAAGTTTGAAGAAATCAAAAATTTAACAAAAGAAGCACTTAAACTTATTAAAACAGATTAAGACTGTCGTCTCAAATTAATCAATTTTTCAAACCATAGAATTATTAGGTTTAAAACTTTCTTGAATATTTTCTTGAAAAAATTAAGTGTGCAACATATATTGACTATTTACTATATGATAATTCAATAATATCATTTGGATTGGTAATCTTAATTGGAATTATGGTTGTTTATTTCATTTATTTCATTTTTAAGTCTAAAAAGAGTATGAAAATTTAAATTGATTGAACTTACCAACGCCAATATATATCCTCAGCATGACCTAACATATTTTTACCTTCGATTTTTTCACTATTATCTAAAACAAGATCTACATAATATAATCCATCTAGTAATGTAGAATTTAAATAAATATGAAAAAGTTGGGATGAGGGATTTTTATAGCAAATTTTTATTTCAAATATATTTGGACAGAATTCATTTTAAGTTGTTAGTAATTTCTCTTATTTTAATATGGCTAGCACTTTATAGCTAGATCGTGCTTGAAAAGGTGAAAACTTTAAAAACTTGGGGTTCCCATAATTTAATTATAAATATTTCGAAATTCATATTGTTTGTATAATTTTTTTCAGAAAAGAAGTGAAAAATATGTCAAAAATAGAAAAAATGCCAAAAGAATGCGAAGAATATATGACTCCAATGGAAAGAATAACAGGTCTTTTAACGCGAAAAAAACTTGATAGAGTTCCATGCTTTCCCTTTGTTTCAGCAGCAGCGGCTCAAATTAGAAGGTTAAACTATGGAGAATATGCTACTAAACCAGATTTATTCTTAAGATGTCAAATAGAAGCACAACAACTTTTTGGATATGATGGCATTACAGCAATGCCAGATCTTTGCGTTGAGGCTCAAGGTTTTGGAGCTAAAATTATATATCCACCAGACAACGCTGCTTATCCAGATCCATATAATCCAATAATCAAAACTCCTAATGATTACAAAAACATAGATAGATTATTTGATTGGTCCCAAGCTGACAGGATGAATAACCAAATAAAAGTTGTTAAAACTATCAAAGAAGAACTACCTGATTTGATGATTGGAGGAATGACAATTGGCCCATTAGGATTATTAAGTCGTCTTCGCAATGTTAATGAGCTCGTGAGAGATTTCGTATACCATAAAGATAAGCTTCATGATGCACAAGAAATTATAACTGATATTCAAATAGAATATATTGAAAAACAGATTGAATCAGGGGCTCGAACAATTATGGTTCCCGTTGTTTTAGCCGAGAGAGAGCTTATGAGTAAAGAAATGTGGTTAGAATTAGATATGCCTTATCAAAAGAAGATTGCTGATTTTGTACGAAAAAAAAGAGCATTTTACATGGTTCATACTTGTGGTCGAGATCCCTACTTTGATCTTTTAATCGAGCATCTTCGACCAGTCTTAATTCAGAACGCATTCTTACCCGATGGTGTAAAAACTGAACAGGAAATGATTGAAAAATACGGTAAAAAATTAATATTCTTAGGATTTTTAAGCGTTTCATTTCTTGCATGGG
>SMTZ1_10004478_pt1 | contig 14049 bp, 9 predicted proteins | sample DeeMarSWOR136_30_FD_25667 | JGI IMG/M metagenome (IMG submission 25667) | reverse complement strand
TATTTCATTGCTAATAATAACTTATTAGCAAAGGCTGTTTCGCACCTACTTTGTTATACTCAATTAGGTTTAATTTCTCAGTGTCAAATCGTTGGTATACTGATTCCATCGCTTGGAGCGATGGAATCAGTATGAAATTCTAATCCTTAATCGGTATAGATCCAATATTTTTTTTAAAATATGATAGGCATTAATTTGAAAAATGTCAAGCTAAATTTTAACTAAATAAAACACTTGAATTTGTAGTTTCAATTTAGTACATTTTTTTAGTTGAAGGGGTCAGCCGCCAGCTATCAGCCTTCAGCTTAAAACTAAAAGCTGAATGTTGGCAGCTAATTGCTTTTAAAATAATTATCTAATAGTTGACCTGTGGAGCATGGTATGAAATTAAAAATAGATTATGGAAAGAACGGACTCTGGATCGAAGTGCCTGATAAAAACCTGGCTAAAATATTATCCATGAAAAAAAGCATACCCATTGAAAATCCGACAATCCAGGTTAAAAATGCATTGGCCAATCCGATTGGTTCGAAACCGCTTTCAGAAATTGCCAGAGGAAAAAAATCTGCCTGCATTGTGATTTGTGATATCACCCGTCCCGTGCCAAATAAAATCCTTCTCCCGCCAATTCTCGTCACTTTAGAAGAAAATGGAATCGACAGAGAAAACATTACTATTTTAATTGCAACTGGCATCCATCGACCTAATCTTGGGGATGAATTAATTTATTTGGTAGGGGAAGAAATCTCTTCGAGCTATAAAATTGTGAACCATTACGCAAAGGAGAAAACGTCGCACACCTACCTCGGAAAGACATCGAGAGGTACTGAAGTGCTTATCGATTCGATTTATATCAATGCGGAATTAAAAATCACCACAGGCTTTATTGAGCCACATTTGATGGCTGGGTTTTCAGGCGGCAGAAAATTAATCTGTCCCGGAATTTGCAATCTGGATACGGTGAAAGTGATGCATAGTCCGAAAATATTGGAACAGCCCAACGCCAGGGAAGGTGTTATTCAGGGAAATCCTTTCCATGAAGAATCCCTGGAAATTGCTAAAATGGTGGGCATGGATTTTATCGTAAACGTTGCTTTGAATGAAACTAAACAGATCACTGGCATTTTTGCAGGCGATATAGAGAAGGCTCACGACCGGGGCGTGGCTTTTGTCAGAGACCAGGTGGGCGATGCCGTGCCCGAGCCAGTTGACATCGTCATCACCACTGCGGCAGGGTTTCCTCTCGATGCCACTTTTTATCAATCCATTAAAGGGCTGACTGCTGCATTGCCTATTGTTAAACAAGGCGGTACAATTATGCTCGCCGCTGAGTGTCAGGAAGGTTTGGGTAGTCCTGAGTTTAGCCAGCTCGTTCGCGAAACCACAGATATAGATTTATTCATGCAAAATATTTATCGAGATGATTACTTTGTCATCGATCAATGGCAGTTCGAGGAGTTTGCTAAAGCGCTGCGCAAAGTTGATGTCTATTTGTACAGTCAGGGCGTTGCCAAAGAAGATAGAGATAGAATGTTAACGACTTCCATTCATTCCGTCGAGGAAGGAATTGCAATGGCTTTAGAGCAGCATGGAGAAAGTGCGAAGATTGCTGTTATTCCCAGGGGTCCTTATATTTTAGCTGAATGTGAGTTTTAAATTTCGAAATTCATCATTCTTTATTCAATATTCGATATTCAATGCCTTTAAATTAAAGAAACTACAGGAATTAATCTGTCATGATTTTATTAATCAGAATTGAAAATAAAGTCTGTTAAGATAATGTAAACCTTAGACTTCTGCAAAATTAAGATTTGGGTGTCATTTCGAACGGAACGAAGTGAAGTGAGAAATCTGTATGTTTTATAATACCAATTTGTTAAACAGATTTCTCGTTCCGCTCGAAATGACAATCTATCTTATTTTGCAGATCTCTATGTAAACCTATTAAAGGAGAAATTAGTTGTCTAATAATAAATTCAGTATTCTCCAACGAATCAGGAAGTTTGGGACAAATCTATCCAAAAATAATCTCCAATCGAGACAGTTTTTAACAAATTGGGTGGGTTGGTTAATCTCCCTTTTCCTTTTTTCGTTGGTTTTTTCTATTTCAGGCTATCAGATATGGCAGTTTTTCCTTCTCGCTCATGTCATTTTTTTGTTAATTCTGTTAAGGAATATTTATTATAAATTTCAACCTCCCATTGAAATATTGATTCTATTCCAATACCTGATTTTTCTGGCAATTAATGGGATAACTCGATATTTTATTCAATCTGAATCGATTCTGAAAAATCCGGGGACTTCACTTGTTCTGCTTCAAATATTTATAACCAGCGGGCTGCTTTTTTTATTCGCTTATATCGTCGTTCACAATAGTTTTGGAAAAAGACTGAGCCTGCTATGGTATACATTGATCGGCTTAATTGGTTATTATGTCATTTCAAATGGAAATGAGCATCTAATATTTTTATTCCATGTTCTTTTAGTCGTCTCACTGTTGCAAAAAACGCGCTGGCTTGAAGAGTTGAGTAAAATCGAATGCTGGATATACATTATATTTTTATACTTTTTTTTCAGAACTGTATCTAATTGGAATCCATACCAAAATTTTTCGACAGCAGCGTTGTCACAGGCTAATTTTTGGTTTATGCTAACCCATATTTTCTACCTTCTATTTAAATATTATATCTTAGCCATGCTGATCAAGGTTCCGATTGTCCTGGTTTACAATCACGCCAGTCTTTCACGGAAATTAAAAATATCAGGACTTTTCCAATCGACTTTCCCACAGTTGATTCAGTTTATTCTATTGCTACTTATTTTCTACTCTTTTTTATCGGGATGGCAGGCTGAAAATTTAAGAAGATCAATTCAAGAACAGCTTACTCAAATTGAAAGAGGAAATGCTGATCCTTCGATTCAATCCTACAAACTGAATGTAGCAACGGGCGATTTTTCAGAAATTGAAATCGATTATGAGCTACCCGAATCAATCGAAAACTTATCCGGCGTTGGCATTCTTGCGCTACATCAAAGGAATCCAGTGGTAATCGGGGAAAATGGCATTGATTATTTTATTTTCTCCAAAACATTAAAAGCGGATAAATATGCTTTTTTAGTCAAAGCAGATTCACTGCTCCTAAAATCTCTGGCAAAAAAATTACATTACCTTGCCGGAACTTCAATGGTGGCATATCCGCTGAAACCGGGTAAATGGACTTCCTATATTTACGAAGCTGATTTTCTATGGCAACGAGGTCGCAATGTCAGAATTTTTCCGCTGGGAGCGATACCCCAGCAAGGCAGGCCCCCTGTTACAATTCAATTAGAAACACAAAAAGGGGGAGAGGAGACTTTTTTGAGCAAGATAGATTTTCTTGCTAAAAACAAACGAGAGATTGTATTTGGCAGAGTCTATATTCCTTTGTTGAAAACGGGAACGCCCACTGATGATTACCTGGCATTTGATATTAAACTAAACCTGGGGCTTGCCATCCTGTTTTCTGGTTTAGCGGAAATAATTCTGGTTTTGTTCGTGGTATATTTGCTGTTCAACAGCTTTGTCCTTCGCCAGGTTGTCAGGTTTGGGGCGCAAATCAATCAAACCATCATTCAGAAGTTTGCCGTATTGAAAGGGGGCATTCGACAAATTTCATCGGGAAATTTAGATTATAAAATCAAACTGGAAGGTGAAGATGAATTTGTCGAGCTGGCAAATCATTTCAATCAAATGGGAGACCAGTTAAAACAGACGATTGAGGAATCCCGTGAAAAGGATAAGTTTGAATACGAATTAAAAATTGCACGCGAGGTGCAGTTGAGCTTGCTTCCCCGGCAATTGCCAGACATTCCTGGATTCCAGGTCGCGGCGTCGATGCAAACTGCAAACGAGGTTGGTGGTGATTTTTATGACATTTTTCCATTGGACGATAAACGCTTTCTTTTCACAATTGGCGATGTTTCCGGTAAAGGTTCGTCCGCGGCCTTTTACATGGCGCAATGTATGAGCCTGGTACGTTTTTCACGACAATTTACCACAAATCCAAACGAAATTAGCCAACGATTGAATAACTATTTTGCTGCTTCTGTAACCGATCGCCAGATTTTTGTCACTGCTGTCATCGGGATATTAGACACAGTAACAAATAAAATAAATTTCGTCCGTGCTGGACACACGGAACCAATATTGATTCCCGGCAATCTTGACAAAGAAATCCAGGTTATTGAATCCAAAGGGATAGGTATTGGATTGACAAAAAATTCTATCATTTTTGAAAAATCCCTGAAATCTTTCAAGACTACTTTAAAACATGAAGATACAATAGTTTTCTATACGGATGGGGTTGTCGAAGCGTCTCTTCACCAGTTAGAAGTTGAAACAAAAGCCGAGATGTATGGCGAGGATCGACTGCAAAATTTATTAACCCGATTTCGGGATAGACCTGCAACAGCAATACTGAAAGAGATTGAAGCTGATATTGAATCTTTTTATGCAGGAAATCCGAGGGTGGATGATCATACGGTGTTGATTATTCAGAGAAAATACGGAAATTTATAGCTAGTTTTCCTTCTTGACTTTTTGGGCTAAACATTGTATTTTAGGACTATGGCGTAGCGCAGCAAGGCTGCAAAACTCAAGTTCTAAATGAGCAAATTCCAAATCAATCTAAAATACCAAATATCAATGACTAAAACTTTTTGCAAAAAAACGAAGATTTGATTGACAATACTATACTGATCAAGGGCTAGAATTTCATACTGATTCCATCGCTCCAAGCGATGGAATCAGTATATCAACGGTTTGACACTGAAAAATTAAACCTAATTGAGTATATAAGGAACATAAATGCAAATCAAAGTCAAACTCTTCGCTTCACTTCGAAAACAAGTTGGGCAAAAAGAACTGGAAATGAATATAAGTGATCAAGAAAAGGTGAGAGATATTGTAAAAACATTGAACCTTTCAGAAAACGGAAATTACATTACTATGATCAATGGTATCCATTGTAAATTGGATTATACATTAAACGATGGCGATGTATTAAGTATCTTTCCGATGATTGCAGGAGGATAAACTGGATAAATTTTAAAATCCAAATGATAAATTCCACTTACATAAATATTAGATATGAGTCCTATTAATTTGAGTTCTGCAAAATGGGGAAAAATGTTATTTCGAGCGAAGCGAGAAATTTGGTCAACGAATTGATCTTATTAGACATTTAGATTTCTCACTCCACTTCGTTCCGTTCGAAATGACATTAAAATTTTAATTTTGCAGAAGTCTAGTCCTATTAATTTAAAGGGAGTTTTGGAGTAATGGATTACTGGAGTAAAATTGATCCTTGAAATTACTCCATTAATCCAACAATCCAATGCACTTGTTTTTAAAATGATTATAAAATCTAAATCACAACAATATCAAATGAATGGAGATAACGAATGCATGGATGGATGGGAAAAGTATTACGAATTAACCTGACCGAAAAAACTGTAAAACAAGAGCCAATTAAACTAGAAATCTGGAAAAAATATTTAGGCGGTAGGGGATATGGCTCCTGGGTTTTGTATAACAAAGTCAATTCTCGAATTGGTGCTTTGGATCCGCAGAATGTATTAATTTTTGCTACAGGGCCTTTAACAGGCACAACTGCTGCCACGCCAGGCAGATTCAGCGTGACTACGAAATCGCCGTTGACAGGCACCGTCATGGATGCAAATTCTGGCGGTAGATGGGGAGTCTTTTTCAAAAAATGCGGCTACGATGCGTTAATCGTTACTGGAAAATCTGAAACGCCTGTCTATATTACGATTTTTGATGATAAGGTTGAAATTAAAGATGCAAGACATCTTTGGGGCAAAAACGTGCATTTAACAACTGATACATTAATTGAATTGGAAGGAAAAGGCGCCAGTGTCATGTGTATCGGTCCTGGGGGAGAAAACTTAGTATTAATTTCCGCAATTATGAATGACAAAGACAGGGCGCTGGCTCGCGGTGGTGTCGGCGCGGTTATGGGGTCTAAAAATCTGAAAGCTGTCGTCGTTAAAGGGACAAAGAAAATTGGAATCGCTGATAGAGAACGGATGAAATTTGTAACTTATGAAGCCAATAAATTAGTTCGTGCTCATCCCATCACATCTAAAGGTTTGCCCGAATTTGGCACATCGGTTTTAGTAAATATTATGAATGAAGCGGGGATATTCCCGGCACGGAATTATCAGAATTCCCAATTCGAAGGCGCTGAGAAAATTTCAGGTGAGTCAATCACCGATCAGCTTTTAACAAAAAAAGCTGGCTGCTGGGGCTGTATCATTCAATGCGCCCGAAAGACAAAAACAACAAGTGATGAAGGCGAAGGTCCTGAATACGAATCGAACTGGGCGCTGGGAGCCAATTGCGGTATCGATGATCTTGAAATCATAACTGAAGCCAATTATCTCTGTAACCTGGTGGGACTGGATACGATCTCTGTCGGTGGAACCATCTCCTGCGCCATGGAACTCACCGAACGGGGAATTATTGATGCTGGAATTAGATTTGGCGAAAAAGACAAGCTTAAAGAAATCATTCGCAAGATAGCCTATCGGGAGGGCTTAGGTGATGATATGGCTCTCGGTTCCAAACGATTTTCAGCTAAATACAATGCCGAGGAATATTCCATGCAGGTTAAGGGTCTTGAGCTTCCTGCTTATGACCCGCGGGGCGCACAGGGTCAGGGACTTTCCTACGCCATCTCGAATCGAGGCGGGTGCCATTTACGAGGCGGTTATGTGATTGGACCCGAAATATTAGGATCGCCAAGAATGATCGATAGATTCGCCTCCGTCGGAAAAGCAGGACATGCTGTCCGTTCCATGGATTTAGGCGCTGCTGTGGATTCGATGGTGGTTTGTCGATTCTCAACCTATGCGGTGAATGAATTTGTCTGGGCACGGTTGCTTACCGCTGTAACAGGAGAGCCATATCAACCAGAAGAGGTCATCCAGGTTGGCGAGCGGATCGTGAATATCGAGCGGCTGTACAATATTCGAGAAGGATTCAGTCGAAAAGATGACACATTGCCCAAACGGCTGTTAGAAGAACCTGTCAAAGACGGTCCCGCTAAAGGTAGGACGGTTAACCTTGAGCCGATGCTGGACGAGTATTATCAATTTAGAGGATGGGACGAAAAAGGCGTGCCCCGGGCAAAAAAATTACAGGAACTTGGTTTGGAGGAGATAATCAATGGCTAGTGAAAAATATAGAGAAGTCATCCAGGAATTTCAACAAATAGGACGGATGATCTGGGAAAAAGAGTTGAATAATTCTCACAGCGGAAATATGAGTGTGAGAATTGGCAACCGAATTCTCATTACAAGAAGAGGATCAATGTTGGGATTTTTAAAAGATAGCGATATTATCGAAACAGGTTTGGATCGGAACGATAGTGGAATTTCTTTGACATCAACGGAAGTCAATGTCCATCGGGCGATCTATAAAGGTACCTCCTGCCTGGCGATTGTCCATACCCATCCATTGACTGCAACAGCATTGACCTTTGTTCAGGATGAGATTATTGCTATTGATGTCGAGGGTTCATATTATCTCAGAAAAATTCCTGTGCTTGAATTTGAATTTGGCACCAGTTCCAAAGAAATGGAGCAAGAACTTCCCCGGGCGTTAAAAAATTATAAAATCGTGATGGTCAAAGGACATGGCGCCTTTGCCATTGGCGATTTTCTCGAAGAAGCGCTGCAATATTCCCATATTCTGGAAAGTATTGCCCGGATTGTTTATATGACAAAAATGCTGGGAGGCGATCTTACTAACATCCAGAAAGCGATGTATTCTAGCTGGTAATTAGTGTCTGTCTGAAAAGTATCAATTATTCTTAAAAGCTGTCATTCCGAACGAAGTGAGGAATCTGATTTTTACGAAAATACTGGACTTACAGATTTCTCCCTTCGGTCGAAATGACAAAAACAGGGGTTTTCGTTCAGACACTAATTAGATATAAACTTCAACCACAAAGACATTAAGTGTTTAAGAATCAAAACAATATACTGGAAATAAATTTATAACTTATGCCTTATAATAATGCTCGAGCTTTTTTATTCCTTCTAATAAGCACGAAACCTTGCAATAAGTTAGTATCTTCATGTCTTTGTGGTTAAGAACATTTTAAGTTGTTTCTTTAGGTTATCAGTATTTAGAGGCTGGGATTAGATAATTTGGATAATTCAATTTTTATCAATGCTGAAAAATAGAAACTTATGATGTTAAAATGGGTAACTTATTTTATCCCACTCCCTTAATTAAATCAAAGGATAAATATGAAACCTTACCACTTCTTAGGATTCGATCTCGGTGCATCTAGCGGCAAGACAGTATTGGGTACGCTGCAGGATGATAAAATTTCAACAAAAGAACTTCACCGTTTTCCAAACGGTGTTGTTAATATTTTGGGAAAGCTACGCTGGAATATCATTGAGCTTTATGAAAATATTAAACAGGGAATGAAGGTTTGCGCTTCAGAAATTACTACAAAACCAGCGAGTATTGCCATTGATACCTGGGGTGTCGATTACGGACTCTTTGCAGCAGATGGCAATATACTCGGTTTGCCTTATGGATATCGCGACGCCCGTACCGATGGAATGATGGATGAATTTTTTAAAATTATTCCCCGAGATCGGGTTTATGAATTGACTGGCATCCAGTTCATGCAACTCAACACCATATTTCAGCTTTACTCAATGGTCAGGGCTAAAAGCCCATTACTTAGAATTGTTTCTGATTTACTCTTTATGCCTGATATTATCAATTTTTTTTTCACGGGTAATAAGAAAACAGAATTCACATTTGCAACAACATCGCAGCTTTATAATCCGTGTAAAAAGGATTGGGATGATGAACTGTTTGCTGCATTGGGTATTTCGAAGGATATCATGCAAGAAATTGTTTCCCCTGGCACTCTGCATGGGAATCTATCTGAAAACATTGCCAGCGAGACGGGGCTGGAGCAGGTACCTGTTGTTGCGACAGCCAGCCATGACACAGGTGCCGCGGTTGCAGCCGTTCCCACAGCAGGAAAAGATTGGGCTTATATCAGCTCGGGAACGTGGTCTCTGGTTGGAGTCGAGGCGAAAGAACCGATAATCACCGATCAATCATTGGAATTCAATTTCACCAATGAAGGCGGTGTCGGTGAAACGTTTCGCGTGTTGAAAAATTGTATGGGTCTCTGGCCCATGCAGCAATGCCGAAAAGTATGGTCGATTAATAAAAAGCTGAGTTTCGATGAGCTGACAAAAATGGCAAGCTCTGCCAGACCATTTGGTGCCATCATCGATCCAGATCACCCTGGATTTCTCAATCCACCTGATATGCCCGAAGCGATTCGTCAATATTGTAAAAAGACAGGACAAACCATCCCTGATAATGCCGCTGATATGACACGAAGTATTTTGGAAGGTCTTGCGCTGAAATATCGCTTCATTTTTGATCAACTCAAACAAGTTTATCCACATCCAATAAGTCGAATTCATATTATTGGGGGTGGTACACAAAATCGCTTGCTCTGTCAATTTACAGCGAACGCAACGGGTATTCCAGTCATTGCTGGACCTGTTGAGGCAACTGCCATTGGTAATATTATGGTCCAGGCAATGGGACTGGGACTGGTTGAATCCCATGCTGAAATTCGGAACATTATTGCCAATTCCTTTGAACTGGACAATTACCAACCACAGGCTATTGAAAAATGGGATGCAGCTTATGAACGTTTCTTAAATATACTACAATAAAAAATATGAAGTATCATTTTAGCCAGGTGAACTAAAGTTGGAGTTTACCTTAAAAATTAAAGGTGGATTCCAACTTCATCTGACTCGACAATTATAGAGATCTGCAAGATAGGATAGATTGTCATTTCGAGCGTAGCGAGAAATCTGGCTAATCAACTATATTTCTGGGATATACAGATTTCTCACTCCGCTTTGCTGCGTTCGGAATGACAAAAATTTTTGTTATTTTGCAGAAGCCTATCGACAATTACGAGGAGAATGAATGAAAAAAGTATTACTAATTGGTTTGACAATATCTTTAATTCTTTCTCAAAATCTAAATTGTGAAAAAGATTCAACGGAGGCCGAAAATAATATGTATTTATCCAATCTCCCAGTCAAACCTGGAATAGACATTCTATTAGAAAAACGGCTTGATCTGGTAAAAGGAAAAAAGTTGGGTTTAATCACCAATCAAACTGGTATCACCAGCAAGTTGAAATCTACTATCGATGCACTAAATGAATTACCTGATGTCGATATGGTAGCCTTGTTTGGGCTAGAACACGGTATTCGCGGTGATATCCCGGCTGGTAAAATTGTTCCCCAGGATAGGGATAAAAAAACAGGAATTAGGATTTACAGTATCTATGGTGCTACTAGGCGTCCCACGCCAAACATGCTACAAAATATAGAAGTCATACTTTATGATATTCAAAATTTCGGATTGCGAGCATACACTTATATTTCCAGTATGGCTTATGCAATGGAAGCGGCACGAGATGCAAATATTCCATTTATTGTATTAGATCGACCAAATCCGTTGGGAGGGATTCGAGTTGAGGGGAATGTGCTTGATGCAGAGTTCAGGTCTTTTATCGGTATCTACCAGATTCCTTATGTTTACGGGATGACGGTAGCGGAGCTTGCACAGCTATTTAATGATCATTTTAACATTAATTGCCAGTTAATAATCGTTCCAATGGAAGGCTGGAAGCGTTCAATGACCTACGATGATACAGGATTGCTGTGGATCCCAATTTCACCACATATACCTCACCCTGAGACAATCTTTCATGTTGCTGCAATTGGCGGTATCGGTGAATTAGGAACTATCTCTGAGGGCGTGGGCACTCCTACACCCTTTGAGCTTATTGGGGCTCCATGGATTGATAGCGATTTGCTGGCAAACGAGTTGAATTCGAGGAACTTGCCAGGTGTCTATTTCCGACCGACTTATTTTAGTCCTTATTATCATCCTCACTCCCCCCGGTTTGTCGGGAAAAATTGCAGCGGCGTTCATATTCATATCCTTGATAAAAATGAATTCAAGCCAATAGTCACACAGGTTCATATTTTAACAGCAATTCAAAAATTATATCCCAATCAGAAAATTTTTGATACCGGGCGAGTTAAAATGTTCGATAAGGCGTTTGGTACTGATCAACTAAGAAAAGCAGTACTTCGTGGAGATTCTGCTGCAAAAATTATCGCCTCCTGGAATGATGCCTTGAAGCAATTTAAAAAGATTAGAGAAAAATATTTAATTTATGAGGAATGAGAATGAATAACTGCAAACACCAAATTGTATTTACACTGAAAAGAATTGATCAAAATTCAATAATCACTATGAATCGACTCTATTTCATCAAGATTTAAATACATGTCAAAAAATGTTGGCAGAAAAAGATTCGCCACCATACTTTCACAATTTAAGAGCACGGCAATACCAATTTTTTCATCTGGAATAAAACCAATTTCCGCGCGGAAGCCTTCAACCCATCCGCCGTGATACACAATTTTCGTTGCCGCATAATCGTATATTCGCCAACCCAGACCGTAGTGAGCATCGTGCAACCGATCTCTCCAGCGATATTTTCTTTTCTCCTGGGGTGTTTTAACGGCAGGCTTTATCACCTGTTGAATTACCTTTGATGAAATAATTTCTGGTGATCCCCCCATCATTGCTCGGAGCCATCTTGCCATATCTAAAATACTCGCATTCACACCTGCAGAAGGGGAGACTGTATAGTATGCTTTTTTTACATCCGTGGTCGTCCACTCAAAATTTTGTCGAATATGTGGCATCGTATGATTGGTAGATTTAACAAACGACTCTTTACCCAGGGAGGTATCGTACATACCCAGCGGTAAAAAAATACGTTCTGTTACTAACTCCTCATATCCCTTGCCAGTTGCTGATTTAATAATGTCACCAATCAGGCTGTACAATACATTCTGATAGCTGTAAACCTTTCCCGCGGGAGCGATTGGTGAGACATCCTTGAGCTTTAGATAAATATCACTAAGGGGGATATCCTCTTCTAATAAATTGGTGAACGTGTGCGCTGGTAAACCCGAACTATGGCTGAGGATATGTCGAATAGTTAAGTTGCTTGTTACTTTTTTATTTTTCAGGGAAAATTCAGGGAGATACTTAACTACTTTATCGTCCCACCTTAAAATACCATCCTCAACTAATAGCCCTGTGAGCACCGAAGCAAACCCCTTGGAAACCGATGCCAGCCGAAATATTGTATGGATATCCACTTTTTTATGCTGCCCGACTTCGTGGATGCCGCGACCTTTAATATAAACGATCTTATCATCTTTAATGATTGCGACAGCCGCTCCAGGTATGTCCCAATCTTCCATTATTTCCCGGAAGAAAGCTTCATATCGATTTATAACTTTAGCAAGATGGGCAGTGCTATCTGGCGGGATTTTTGCAAAGAGCAACAGGTTATGGCTAAAGAAAATTGATAAGAAAATTAATAAAAAGATTGATTTCTTAAAATTTATTTTTAGTTTCATTACAACCTTTGTTAAAAGATGTGATTACTTCCAGAAAGAATTCGCTAAATGGATTCCACTTTCAAAGTGGAGTCCATTTAGCATTTATCAACATTGGAAAATAATAATTTCTGTTACGATTTCGCTGAGTGATTGTTCCGATAATTGAATTCATTCATTGCATTGATTCTAGTTTATGTAAAATCACTTTCAACTCTTCCTGGGTAACTCCCTCGATACCCAGCGGTCTTTGAATCCGATCATGACAATCCGAGCCGGCTGTTATGACTAAATGATATTTTTCTGCCCATTCTAACAAAAGTAAACGATGATCATGGGTATGTCCAGGATAATAGACCTCAATTCCATCAATACCTATAATATCAGGATCAAGAAATTCGGGCAATAATTTTTCAACCGTTTCAATTGGCGGCAAAACTTCTTTATAATGGCTTTCTCCTGGAAAAGACCCCGCGGCAGGATGGGCAAAGACTTGAAAAACAGGATATTTTTTCAACAGCGGTGTTAATAATTTCATATCAATACCAGATGGGATATACGCAGGACTATTATTTCCAATGATTTTATTAATTTGTTCTTTATCTTCAATACCATGTTTCTCTTTCAGCGCCAGTGCAAAATGGCGGCGGGTTACATTTGAACTGTAGGAGGTTAATTCTTCAGGAATAAGATTTCGTTTGAGCAGAGGGTTTCCTCCATCAGGTCCAAATATCTCATTAATTGTCTTTACTCTTGCTTGCACCAATGCCAATCCTCGCCCCTGGCTGATAATTTGATTGAGCATCGTTTTAAATTCAGAATTATTTAAAAGATCATTTGTGAAATACAGCAAAAGGTGAAGTGTTCCCACGAAATGAGAGCGCTTAAATGCTAGCGAGACTTCCACACCTGGTACAACCTTTATCCCTAATTTCTCACCTGCTTGAATCGCTTCATCCAGCCCTTCGATCGTGTCGTGATCTGTTAATCCAACAGCTTTCAGTCCCAGTTCTTTTGCTTTTGCTACCAGCTCTGTCGGAGAGTATTCTCCATCTGAGGCGGTGCTGTGGTTGTGTAGGTCTGCGATGATGGTTCGTGCCATCGGTATGCGACTCCTTCCGTGTAATTCTTTTAACTATTTCTTGAACGAAAACTAGTAAAACTTGTCATTCCGAGCGGAGCGAAGCGGAGTCGAGGAATCTGTATATCCCAACAAATTAGTCGGTTAACCAGATTTCTCCCTTCGGTCGAAATGACAAAAACAGATTTTTTCGTTCAGACACTAACTAATTTGCTTAAAAAGCAACATAAACTTCCGCTTGTGAAAAATAAAATTTTCGCAGGGATTCTATTGTGAAAATCGCATTCCGCAGACAGGAGTGTCTGCGTTACAGTTTGGATAATGTACGAAAATAAATTGAGATTGGCTAATTAAAAAAATGAAAAATGGATGGTTAGTTTGAATATAGCTTAGTGGAAATTATGAAG
>SMTZ1_10008850_pt1 | contig 14050 bp, 24 predicted proteins | sample DeeMarSWOR136_30_FD_25667 | JGI IMG/M metagenome (IMG submission 25667) | reverse complement strand
CGCTGTCGATATCCTCCGCGTCCTCGTCGTCCTCCGCCTCGTCCTTGGAGAGGCCCCGCTTCCCGCCCATCTTCTGGCCGGGCGCGGGGCCATCGCACTCCTCCTCCTCCTCGTCGTCGAGCGACTCGCCGGGCTCCGGCCCGTTGGTACCCCCTCCCTTCGCGACGGGCTGTCCCATCGGCCCCTTGCCGCCTCCGCGTCCGAGACCCTTCCCCTTGCCCCCGGATCTGATCTTCCCTCCGGGGCATTCGTCCTCGTCGTCCTCGTTCTCCACGGCCCCGGCATCGGAAGGCATCTCGCCCAGGGCGGGAAGGTCTCCGACCTTCTCCAGCCATTCCTCCTGGGCATCGGTCGCGAAGGGACCGCCGATCTCTCGGAGCTGGCGCTCCTTGTCGACGTACTCCTGGGCGGCGGCGACGATCTTCTCGTCCTCTTCGACCTCGGTCGGACGACGGACCTTCGGAAAGAGCTCTCTGGAACGGTAGAGATCACGCCCCCTCAAGAGGGACTTGTTGACGCGGTCCCCCTTCTCGGAGAGGTTGCCCCCGCTCCACACGTCTCGGCCTTCGTTCATCGAATGCTCCCTAACAGAGATCGTCGGTGCCCTACTCGTCCTTCTTCTTCCCCTTCTTCCCGCTGACCTTCCCCCAACCGGTCTTGGCGCGGATCGCGAAGGAGAGCTCCTTCATCTTCTCCCACTTGGCCGAGCCTTCCTTGTGGGGACCACTCTCCTTGAGGTCGTTGTACTCCCCCCGGAGGCTTTCGAGGGTGCGCCCGGCGTACTTGCCCTGCTCCTTCGGGCTGACCTCCGTCTCGACGCCCCACGCCTTCGCCGCCATGGAGAAGGAATTGCCGATCTCGGACCCGATCTCGCCGAGTTCCTTCGCGCAGTCCTGAAGGCGCTCGATGATCTCGGATCGGATGGGAATCACGGCCTCGCCATCGGAGGTCTTTCCGGTGGCCCGTTCGATCGGACGGTCTGACGGACCCCACGCGCTCCGTTGATGTTCGCGCAGAAGTCGCCGATCATCTTCTCCGCGTTTCGGAGGAGGGCCACGTCGGCACCGGAGACGGAGTACTGCCGCTCGTACGGCTTGTCGTCCTCCCCGAAGGACTTGCTGACGGGCCACGCCAGCCGGTGGGAGTGGGCGTGTCCGCCGACGGGAGCTTGGTCGGGAGCCGTCCTCGTGTCGATGGTCCCGTCTTTTTCGACGGCGCACTCGATCATGTGTGCGTGTCCGTCGTTGAAGGACGTGAAGGACTTCACGCGGAAGCCGCTGACCTCGGGCACGGGGGTGAGGAAGTGCTCGTGCTGGTGGCCGTCCTGCACGTCGGTGAGGCCCTGCATCATGGGTGGAACCCCGTCGACCATCTGGGCGGCCTCCGCCGGGCCCTGGGACGGGTTGAGTTCGCCGCCCGACGCCATGGAGGTCGTCGTGATCCCGGGCGAGGACATGGACGCCTGTCCGCCGCCGGTCGCCACCTGCTTCTCGGAGACGCCGATTTCGCCGACGACCCCGGGTGCGACCCAGACCATGCGGGAGGATTCCTCGAAGAGGGATTCCCCCATCGGAAGGAAGAAGGCGTGCTCGTCCATCTTCGAGACGTTGCCCTCGATGTCTCGGTCCGCCATCCATCTCTCGACGGATTCGACGGTCGGGAACTTCGAAGCCGCGAAGTGCAGGCCACCGATGACCAGCTCGGGCTCTTCGACTTCCACGTGGTGTTCCAGCATGCCGCCCGTGAAGACAGGAGCGAGCACCTCACCGGCGCGGATCGTCTTCATGAAGGAGTTGCAGTAGGAGCACTCCCTCTTGAGGCCGATCATTGATGGACGCCATTTGACGATGGTCTCGATGCAGCACCCCGCCATTTTCCCCATCACCTCGATCCCAAGGCGTCCGGTCCAAGGACTCTTCTCCATCTGATAGCTCCTCACAGAGCGGCGAGATTCTCGTTCGCCTTCCTGGGTAAATCACTCGCAAAGCAGGGAGATCCCACCAAGCGAGACGTCGTTCACGCTACGACAATGCTACGGAACGACGGGGACGGGGTCGGTCAGCTCGGTCCGGACCCCGGCATCGGTCAGCTCGACGGCCTTGTACGGGCCCAAGCTCCCGCTCACGTCGTAGACCCCCTGGGCCGCCGCCTGCGCGAGATCGTCCTCGTCGTCGGCGTCCTCCGCGTTGATCTTCACCGCGCCCACCTGGTCGCGGTAGAACATGCAGAAAGGTCTCGCGGCAACGGCATCGGCGATCCGGCTGCCGAGGGCCTCGTTGTAGACCGCCTCCGTCCCTGGAACACCCCTCTGCGGGAACGAAACGAAAATCTGCTTCGCCATTCTCCGTTCTCCTACGTCGGCTGTGGGTCAAATTATGATGACGTTGTTATTACCAGTTTTCCCGGGGCGACCCCTGTTGTCAAGAGGGGATCGGGGACGGGGAGGAGGGTTCGGGGCTGGGATGATCGCCCCGCCTGCCGTCATGGGGGGGAAGATTCCAAACTCAGAAGCCCTCTGAATCACCTGATCAGGAGAAACACGGGGATACTGAGGGATGCCTTTCCGCGTCGGCTCGGGTGCGGAGATCCCAGGTTCTTCACCGTGAAAACGGTCCTCGAACCGAAAATGGAGCATCCCACACATGAACGCGTCCGGACCATGGTCGTCCTTGAAGAGCTTGCCCGGGGTATGGAGATACTTCACGCAATTCCCCACCCCGTAGTCCTTCCACTTCGAGAAGGGAACCGGCGTCATGTTGAATCCGGCCTGATCCACCTCCAAGTTGTTGAACGGGTGGCTGCCGTCCCCGTACACGAAGAAGTCGTCTCCCCCGTATTTCTCCTGCCACATCATCAGGACCTTGATGGACTCGGAGGCAAGCTTGCCGGAAAGAAACTCCGTCTCCAGGATCCCGAGACACCAATCGACCGGAGGACCATCGGGCAGCTTCGTGGGATCTGACAAACGCCTCTCGAAGTTGATCATGGCGATCATGACCAACGCCGTTTGACCCTCAAGGCCCCAGTCGATCCCGACCGACTTTTCCCCAATGGAAAACCGCTGGATCCCTCCCAGCTTCTCGGCAACCACCAGCGCCTCTTCATCCCCTTCGGCCATGCTGTCTGGCCACCCCGCAGGAACGAGGATCTTGTCGATCATCTGTGGGTCGTAGATCGGGCGCATCCACTTGGGTCGGTTGTTCTCGTACTCGTTCTCGAAAACGTCCGTCCCCCGGTTCATCTTCTTCGCGAGGATGACGTTCGCCCTCTCCTGGAATCCCTGGGTGTGCCTTGCCTTCCCGTCACATCCCGTGTACTGCCACCCAATCTGGTTCCCGTCGGCGTCGAGTTCTGGCTTCTTCTCCGTCAGAACGCACTGCTCCCGACAGAAGGTCATAGCATCGGGATCGTCCGGAGTGGCGAGCTGGAGCCCCTCGTTACAAGGGGACATCGAGTCATAGCAGTTCCACCAGAATCGCTTGAATCCGCGCTCATCGGCGTAATCCCACAGCTCCTGGAACAGTCCGATGGGGAAGTGGAAGGTCGAGAGAACGATGACCATTGAGTTCGGCTCGGACATCGCTCCCTGCATGGCGGCCTGGATGAGGTAGTCCACGTTCGACGAGGACTGGCAGGATTCGTCCACGATGAATCCGGGGTTGTGCTTGCCGCGAGACTGCTTTTCAGACGCGGAGATGATCTTGAGGACAACGCCTCCCTTGAGGCGAGTCTCCATCTGAAGAGGCTCCGTCTCAAGGAGGGCGTTCGACATCAGGGGGAAACAATCCCAGAAGGACTTCGTGTACTGGTAGATCAGCTTGGCCTGCTCGGTGGAACCGGCCATCGAGGTGAAGGACATGCGGTGGTAGATCAGACAGAGCCACACGAGGATGGCGGCGCAAAGCGTACCTCCGGATCCACGGCCCTTCCAGAGGATCGCCTGATTCGCTCGCCGGTAGAACATATCGGAGATGAATTCGACCATGGGCGGCGAGAGCTTGAGGGCGACCTTACGGGCATCTTTGAAGATCCACATCTTCTGCTCGATCAGATCCCTGATCTCCCGGTTCTGTCGCTCAACAAACTGCTTGTCCGTCTCGTCCTCTGCCTGCGGGCGGAGCAAATCAGGAAGGCCGTACGAGAGAGGATCCTCGTCCTTGATCCGCTGCTGTATCTCCGCATCGAGCCGCTCAAGGTAGGTGAGATCGGCCCGTAGAGCGTTCATGTCGATCTTCGGCTTATTAGTTTTGCGAGCCATGCCCATCCATTGCCGAAGTAACCCCGAACTTCGCAAGCCGGTTCACGACCTGTTGCCGCCTCTGGATCAGCTCCTCCGTGGACATCTTCGAAAGATCGATGGAGAGATTCAGGTCCACCGGAGCCTTCGTGATGATCCCCGAGTCCATCATCATCTTGATCCGCTTCTCGCAGGCAGAGATGGCGGTGAGAAGGAAGTCGTTCTTCAGTTTCGGGTTCTCGGTCTCTGAGTAGTTGAACATGGCCTCCCGCTCGATCTCCTCCAGCTTGGCCATGGCCATCCCGACCTCGGAGTTCCGATCGGCATGAGCGGCGAGCTCGGTGAAGTGCTCCTTGATCCACTTGGCGTCCCGGATGATGGCGTTGCGGGAACAGCCCAGCTCCCGAGCGATCGCCGAGTGGTTGAGACCCCGCATCTTCATGCGGAAGACCTTGATCCTCCGCTCGTAGGTCTCCGCCGTGGAGGGCTTCTTCGCGTACATATCACTTCTCCTTGCTCTCCTTGCCGTCCTTATCCTTCGGCGGCCGTCCTGCCTTCTTCCCCACCGCCTTCTGGATCTCGTTCCGGATGAACTGAAGGGCGAGAGCATTTGCCGACCCGTCGGGGTAGATCAGTCTGTAGGCCATGGCTCGGTTCACAAGCCTTCCGACCTTCAGGGAATCCAGCCGAAGGACATCAGCGAAGGCTTCGGAGTCGTAGGAGACCTTCGACCAGAGCCACTGCCACCGGCCCTTCTCGTTCTCGGGAGCCTCCCCATCAGGATCCCCGAATTCGACGGGGAACAAGGACCATGCCGTGATCAAATTTCTCAGGACCGAGTCCTTGATGATAGGGTGCAGACTCTCGCTCCGCTGTGTCTCGGACGCCTTAAACTCAAGCAGCACCACTTCTTTCTCAGATGGCATGCCTACCTCGGAAGCAGTTTTACGCCCACATGATTGTAACGCCACGGGAACGGTTTTCCCAAGAACCTTACTGCCATGGCGTCCTCTGCAATGAAGTTACGCTCTTCAAAGTAAGAGAGACCAGCACGGAGGACCCATCCGTCAAGCGCAGGCCCATTCCACCGTGACCAGTCGAACGGAATCCCGACTCGCTCCCACACGAACCTCGTCAGGCCGTCCTTCATCCGAAGGGCCGAGCGGGGAATGGAGAGGAAGATGGTGATCGGCCTCCCGGTGAACCCGGCGAGGACGTCGGCGTAGATCCCCCACGGATCCTTGCCCCCAATGTCGACGATGTCAGCACGGACATCGTTGAACATCAGCTCAAGACCAGCCTCCCCGGCGGCCTCGTAGTCATACCCGACGTACTCCGAGACTCCGATCTTGTCCCAGAGGGCATTGTTCCCGGCGCAGTCGAATACCCTGGCTCCAGTGGAGTAGTACCGCGAAATGAAGTGCTTTCTCAGATCGACGAGCGGATCACCCATCTATCCCGTCGACTCCACAAAGGCCCCTTCGATCTTGGCGATGGCTTCAAGGTAGGGGTCGGCCTCCCCCTCGCTCCCCTCGGGAACCGCGACGATCGTCCACCTCATCCTCGGGGGCTTCGTCACATTCAGAGGGGAAACCCCTCCCCCGAAATCGTCACCGTGGAGGGACTCGACCAGATCATCGGTCATCAGGCCGTTGAGGGTGCTACCGTCGGAGATGCTTGCCAGGAGGGATCGGAGGCCGTCCGTCCAGTTGCCCTGGAGTTTCTCGTTGTTGAGGGCGACGCCCAAGGCCTTCTCCTCGTCGGTGGAGAGGTCCACGACGATGACCTTCACGTTCTTCGCGCCGTTCTTCTTCAGCACCTTCAGGCGCTGGTGGCCCCCAACGACACATCCGCTCCTCTCGTTCCAGACGATCGGCTGGACGAGGCCGTACCGGAGAATGCAGGTCTCCAAGCCGGTGAAGGAATCCTCGGTGATTTCCCGAGGGTTCCAATCCGCCGGAAGGAGGTCGTCGATATTCTTCTCTTCGACCTTGAAATCAAAGTCAGCCACGTCGCTCCTCCTTGGTGTTTCACATGATCATATAATTGGAGGGCGTGACTTGGAAGGATGGAGGGCCGGGTGGGACTCGAACCCACACCTTACTGGTTAAGAGCCAGCCATGCTGCCGATTACACCACCGACCCGATTCATGGGCCGGGTGGGAATCGAACCCACTCCTTGCGGATTAAAAGTCCGCTGTGCAATGCCTTTACACTACCGACCCATTCAGGTTTTCCCGCTGCGCTTTCGCTTCTGTTTTCGCTTCTTCATCTGACACCTCCTTCTGGTGCGCCGGGTTGGAGTCGAACCAACACAGCCGAACGGCGGGTGGGTTACAGCCACTTGGGCTCGCCAATGCCCAGCCGACGCTGGCAGGTCCGCCGGGATTCGAACCCGGATCAGCGGTTTTGGAGACCGCCATGCTCGACCATTACACCACGGACCTATCTGGTGGGCGATGGAAGACTTGAACTCCCATTTCGAGGTTCGTAGCCTCGCGTCCTGTCCATTAGACGAATCGCCCATGCTTGGGTCCGACGTTCTGGTGGACCGGGAGGGAATCGAACCCTCATCTCCAGAGTGCCACTCTGGTGTTCTCCCGCTGAACTACCAGCCCAAAGTCCGCGTGCTTCCGCATACACCACGCCCGCAGCACAAGGCATACCGGCGACGGGATTCGAACCCGCACCTCGGACCGGAAGGGTGATCAGTCCTTCCTCTGGTGGACCGACGGGGAATCGAACCCCGAACTCCTGCTTGCAAGGCAGGTGTGATCCCGATTTCACCATCAGCCCTGAAGCCACCGGAAGGAGTCGAACCTTCATCTGCCCCTTACCAAGGGGCTGACCTGCCATTGGACGACGGCGGCTGGAGCAGGCGGTCGGAGTCGAACCCACATCTGAGCCGTACGAAAGCCCTGTTCTGCCGATTGAACTACGCCTGCTGGAGCCCCCGGCAGGAGTCGAACCCGCGTCTGCTGCTTACAAAACAGCTGCACCGCCACTATGCCACGGAGGCCTGCTGGTGCCGAAGGCGAGACTTGAACTCGCACGGGATCTCTCCCACCGGCTTTTGAAACCGGCGCGTCTGCCATTCCACCACTTCGGCTGGTGCGGGAGAGAGGATTTGAACCTCCACGGGGTCTCCCCCACCGCGTTCTGAGCGCGGCGCGTCTGCCATTTCACCACTCCCGCAATCTTGGTCGGGCTGACTGGATTCGAACCAGCGTTCTCCTGCTCCCGAAGCAGGCGGCAACAGCCAAACTTGCCCACAGCCCGATGGAGCCGCCCTCAGACCTCATCACATCGCTTCGGCCAACTCGGCGACCCACGATGTCCTACCACTCGACGACGGCATTGCCCGGCCCAGGTAGGCCCGTGTCCGGGTTCCCTTTCATACCCCTGCCCGGAGTCGAACCGAGACCTGCTGGCTGAGAACCAGCCATCCTGACCATTAGACGACAGGGGCGCGTTGGTCGGGCGAGCCGGATTTGAACCGGCGATCTCCTGTCCCCCAGACAGGCGAGCACATCCAGACTGCTCCACCGCCCGATGCGCGGGCGCTCTACCAGACTGAGCTACAGGCCAACCGAAGTCGGCCTGACCGGATTCGAACCGGCGACCTCCCGCTATTGGTCGGCTATGATGGAATCGAACCATCGCCTTCTGTTTGTAAGACAGATGCGCTGCCATTACGCCAATAGCCGCTGGTAGCGGTGGTAGGAGTCGAACCCACATCTCCCGGTCCAGAGCCGAGCGTTCTACCGCTGAACCACACCGCTTCTCGTATAGGGGTGGATGGACTCGAACCATCGTCTCCCGGTCCAAAGCCGAGCGTCCTTCCGCTGAACGACACCCCTAAAAGGGATGCGCGGCAACCCGGAACTTGGTGTTGTGGGGTTGTCCCGCAGAGAGCCGCGCACCTGGTGTCCGAGGTGGGATTCGAACCCACACGCCCTTACGGGCACAGGCCCCTCAGACCTGCGCGTCTGCCGTTTCACCACTCGGACTGGAGCGACTGGAGGGAGTCGAACCCTCGTCTCGACGATGGCAACGTCGTGTTCTTCCGTTGAACCACAGTCGCGCAAGCGGGCACAGGGACTCGAACCCTGACCTTCAGCTTGGAAGGCTGACATGCTGCCGTTGAACACCATGCCCGCACATGGAGCGAGTCGGAGTCGAACCAACATTCCTCGGTCTTCAGCCGAGTGCTCTTCCGTTGAGCTACCGCTCCGTTTTGCGTCGGACCCAAACTGTCAAAGATCGATCGCCCTCATCAGGGCGGGGGGAGTCGAACCCCCGTTCGCGGCTTATAAGGCCGCCGTTCTTCCGTTGAACTACGCCCCGGCTGGCGGAAGGGGAGGGAATCGAACCCCCAACCCGTCTCCGGGCCACCGCTTTCAAAACGGCTCGACACGCCAATGTCGGCCCTTCCTCTGGCGGCGGGAGAGGGACTCGAACCCCCAGGACCCCTTTCGGAGCCCACCCGGGTTCCAACCGGGCTGCATCTCCAGTTAGCACATCCCGCCTCTGGCGGAAGCCGCAGGAGTCGAACCTGACACCCGAAGGTGCGTACCGGGTAGCAACCGGTCCCCCGACCACTCAGGGTTCAGCTTCCTGAAGCACCCGGCGAGAATCGAACTCGCTACGCTGGAGTTGCAATCCAGTACCTCGGCCAATCGGTCTCGGGTGCGGCTGGCAGCGGGGGTGGGATTCGAACCCACGGGACTCCGGAGAGCCCAACGGTTTTCGAGACCGCTGCATTAAGCCACTCTGCCACCCCGCTTCAACTTCGAGCTATCCTGCAACACGAAGATGAGCGAGATGATCTGCGACCGATGGCCTTGGTCCTCATCTCTCGGTCCTCCTTTCAGTCCACAAGCGGGTGGTCGTACTCGACCACCTCGTACTTCACCCACTGTTGTCGAGGCAGGTCCTCACCGTCGGGCCCCGCCACGATCTCCCCGGTCTCGTATCCCCACCCCAGGAACTCCCCGGTCCTCGCGTCGAAGAGACGGCACACGCAAGGAGCCCTCGGGTTGAGGCACTCCACGGCCCGGACCTCGCGGCCCACCGGCCTGTGGGAGTACTGGCATTCCTGTGTTTGCGTCGCTTCCATCTGGTCCCCCCGGGAGGATTCGAACCCCCAATCTCCGGGTTAGGAACCCGTCGCCCTATCCGTTAGGCCACGAGGGGCCTCGAATACCCCGAGCAGGATTCGAACCTGCGCTCTCTGGCTTCGGAGGCCAGCGTCCTGTCCACTGGACCACCGGGGCTCTGGCTCACCCGGGTGGATTCGAACCACCGTCTTCCGGTTAACAGCCGGACGTTCTACCGTTGAACTACAGGTGATCACCTGGGGTGTTCGCTGGGGGTTGAACCCAGACTTGCAGACTCACAATCTGCTGTGCTTCCGCTACACCACGAACACCATGCGGAGGACTGGCCGGGTGGAAGGTTGGTGGGGCAGGCCCCAGGTTCCAGAACTTTCCACCCGCAGTGTCCTCTTAGAGGACCGGGGTGGTAGGACTCGAACCTACAAATGCCTGCTTAGAAGACAGGTGCCTTATCCGTTTGGCGACACCCCGTTGCGGCCCGGGAAGGGTTGTCTCTCCCTTCCCTGAGCTGGCGACCCATAGCGAATATCGTCCGCGCAAATTGCGCTCATGCGCTCGCGTTCGATACGCTCGGGTCGCCGTTGGCGGGGCCACGGGGAATCGAACCCCGGTCTTCGGCTCGACGGGCCGACATTCTTGCCGCTGAACTATGACCCCGTCTTGGTCGGGATGGTGGGATTCGAACCCACGACCTTCGGCTCCCAAAGCCGACGTGCTCCCAACCTGCACTACATCCCGTTTGATAGGGACGACGGGGTTCGAACCCGCAATCTTCGGCTTGAAAGGCCGATGAGTTGACCAGTTACTCCACGTCCCCGTAATTCGCTCTGGTGACCCGAGGCAGAGTTGAACTGCCGTCTGCGGTTTATCAGACCGCCGCTCTTCCATTGAGCTACCGGGCCATCTGAGACGTTCCGAATCTCGCTCGTGGAGCGGTTCTCGGAACGGACGGGTAGCGCCTGACCTCATCAGGGCCAGCAGGAGATTCATGATGTTCTCCATCGCTACCATGTTTCGTCTCGAACTACGGTTCCTCTTGATGTTGTCCTGGTAGCGGGTACGGGAATCGAACCCGTCTGTCAGGCTTATGAGACCTGCGAGTAAACCACTACTCTAACCCGCATCACTTCAAAAAAGAGGGGGTTGCCGCAGGGACGCAAAGCCCCTGCAAGACAACCCCACAACACCCTTCACTATATCTGGATTCGGGGTAAAGTCAAGGCGCATTCAGTGTTTATTTTCCCCCAGGGCCAGGGCCACCCACTCCTCCTCGCTCGCTATTCGACAATTCCCCGCCGAGGCCCTTCCCGATACTCCTCCGGGTGTGAAGTAGTTTACGCTGTGAACTCTCCTGTAGTCATACTGAATCGTCACGACGACGCAGGAGACGATTGCAGCGAGATCCCCGACGATGATCCTATCACCCGCACTCACATCGTTGATCGTTCTCGCGCCCTCTCCGCTCTTCAACATTTTTTGATCCCGTGGTTGTAGGGATTGCCATCACCATCCGGGAGCCCCATCCCCCGGCAGCAGTGCTTGCACCTCGGGAGACCCATCCGGGACATGAAGCCCGGCATCATGAGGAGGCCGCTCCGCCCGCAGACCGTCTTCCCTCGCCCTCGGATCTTGCCGTCCATCTCCTCGTCCCAAACGATCTCGGAGACGCGGTGGAGACGGTTCCACGAGGGAAGGACGAGCCAGCGGCTCGCCCAGTTCTTGTCGGGCAACGGGAGGGGGTCGTTCACGAATAGACCTCGCAGTCGCACGGATGCCAGATCTCGAACTCCCCGATGATCTCGCACCGAAGCCAGTGCCCGCACTTCTCGCACCGCCTCGGTGCCGGTCCGCAGTAGATCCCCATCAGTCCTCCTGTGGTATCAGTCCCGCAGCCAGGAGCCAATTGACCCCGGCGCGGTTCACCACGCACCAGTTGCCGTCCTCGGTGCGCCCCGTGAGGCCCTTCTCGCGAAGGCTCTTCTCGGCCGGTTTCATGATGAGGTGCCCCGGCCCTGTCATGCCGTGCTCGTGAAGGGCGAGGAGCTGCTCGACCTCGTGGGCCGTCAGGGGAATATCGCACGCTCTCTTCATCTCAGGCATCACTCCTCCTGAAGCAGATTCCACCAGAAGGCGCAGTAGTTGGCGATGTCCACCGGGTCCCCGCCGCCGGGCTTGTCGAGCTGCGCCCGGATCCTGGCCCGGATCTCCTCGACGCTCCACCCCACCTTCGTCAGATCATTGGGGTGCTCGGCCCCAGGATCGTCCCATCCCTGCCAGTCCTCGCAGGACTTCGTCGCCAGCTTGTCCGTCATGGCGTCCGAGAATCCCGCCACCAGCATCCCGAGGGGATCCTCACCCTTCGCCTTCTCCTCGCTGTACCTCATCTCGTTCCTCCCTTCGGCTTCCAGAACTTGCAGACGTCCGTCTCCAAGGCCTCCTCGCCTTCGCACTCGCCCACGCCGTCCGTCCGGTTCAGGGTGTCCCAGTCCACGCAGGACCCGCAGCACCTCCGGTCGTCCACGATGTCCAGCGGGGCGAGGCCCTTCTTCGTGCGCCGACGGTCATCCATGGCCTTTGCGATGACGTCCTTGATGTCGTAGAGACAACCGTTGCTCCACACGGTCCCGGCCAGAGGGAAGAAGCAGAACTGCCGCCACGGGCCGTACCACTTCACGTCCCCGAGCATGTCCCCGCTCCGCTTGTTCCGGATCTCGAAGATCGTGGTCTTCCGCTTCGGATCCTTCGGAGCCCTCGTCACACCGATGTACTCGTACGGCCCCATCACTCCTCCTCGAACCACTTCTTGATCCGGTCGAACCCGAAGTGCTCGAAGACGCGGCTCAGGATCTCGTCCTTCGAACGCCTCTTGCCCCCCCGCATGACCTCCGTCTTGGACACCGCGTTGCAAACCCCGATGAGGTAGGCCCGGCGGCTCCAGGGCTCGGTGCCACGGTCCTCACATGCCTTCTTGTACTTCGGGTAGAAGTCCATGGCCTTCTCCATCTCCGGAGTGCAGTAGTACGCCCCTCCGTCGATGGGAATGTCGATGCCCTGCACCTGGATCATTTCAGAATCTCCTTCACGGTCATCCCCAAGACCGCGTCCACCTCGTCCTTCGTGAGCTTGGCCGACGCGCCATACTGGAGCGCCAGCGCCGGGACCGACTTCCCCTCTCGGAGATCCATCGGCTCCTGCTCGGCATGGATCAGGCACTGAAGCGCAAACAGTTTGCGTCCCCGTTCGGCCTCGCCGGGACCTTCTTGCACTTCTTCACTTCGAGTTTCCTCCCACACACGCAGTAGTACGTCACCGCGTAGATCGAAAGCCAGATCTCCCGATGGCAGTGAGGGCACCGAATCCCCTTCGTGCTCATCCCTACCATCCCTTCACGACTGACGAGTACGGGACCTCCTTCGTCTCATAGGTCCCGAAGCCTCCGGATCCGGTCCGCTCGAAGACCACCGTGTCCTTCTTGATCTTGACGACCCGGGCCATCCGGCCGCCGGGGAAGATCTCGTCCCCGACCTTCACCTTCGCGGCATGAAAGCGCCGCTTCGCAAGGATGTTCCTCGCCGCCACGAGGACCTCCCTCAGCGACTCGGTGTCCATGCTCTCCAGGTCTATGCATCCTCGTCCTTGAACCACCACGGCACTTCCTCCTCGTGCTTCTGGCACCAGTCCCAGACCGTATCCCGCTGTCGCTGTGTCACCCTTCGCTCCGGGCCGGTCCACTCCAGCTGCTTCTTTCCCCCGGGACACCAATCAGGCTTGATCATTCTTCCTCTTGATGACGATCTCCCCATGCCTCAAGGGGCACTCCGGAGGAGCACCATCGTATCTGGTATGACCAGAACCAATCTCCCTCCGCATCGGGCACCGGGGATACACCCAATCCTTCCTCTTCCCTTTGATTCTCACCGCCCGGCACCACACGTCTGTCTCCCGAAACGGGCAGGACGGATGACTGGCGTCCAGATCCACCTCCTTCAGAAATGGGTCCTTCTCCCACTCGACGCCCATGATCTTCCGGGCCACCGTTGCTGGATTAGTTTCTTCGGCCACCACGAACGTCCTCCCATATCCTCCAGGCATCGCCCAGGTCCTCGGCCCCGAGCGCCATCGCCGTCTGCTCCTCCAGCGGGATCTCCTTCGGGCTGTCCTCTGGAACCCACTCCTCCCGCACTACATCGGGGGCTTCCCGAATCGCGATAAGGCAGTACATCACACCCCTCTCAACGACTCCCGAGTGAAGCACCTTCGCGATCTTCCCCTCGAAGCGCACCCAATGCCCGGGATGGAACCTCCTCGGCACTACTCCTCCTTCTGGGCGTCCTCGTCGCACTCCGCACACAGGCAGTTGCGGACGTTGGCCTCCGTCTCGGAGATCTCGACCCCGCACCCGACGCACCTGACCATCTCCTCCGGAGCCGGAAGCGCCAACTCCTCCTTCGCGAGACCCATCTCCTTCAGGCGCTCCATTCCCGTGACCCGGGCGGCGTTGGCGACGAAGGCGTCGACCTCCGCCTTGGCGTGCGTGACCACCTTCTCGGTGGCCTCCGCGAACTGCTCGACGACGAACCCAGCGTTGTTCTCCATGTACCCCGCCGCCCTCTCGAACATCCGGATCATCTCGTCGCGCTCCGCCTTCTTGGCTCCCGCCTTACCGAGGATCTCGTGGGCCCTCTTCGCCATGCCC
>SMTZ1_10006511_pt1 | contig 14055 bp, 18 predicted proteins | sample DeeMarSWOR136_30_FD_25667 | JGI IMG/M metagenome (IMG submission 25667) | reverse complement strand
GTCTAGATTTCCTCGATCACTAATCTTTTTTCATTAGGTTTGAATCGAACTTTAACTTTGATAGTTTCTGTAATTTTGAATGGGAATTCAGTATATAAGTTGTTTTTTATCACAATAATAACACGCACATATAGCACGCGCCAAAAAATAATCATAATGCTACACTATCAATAACCTTATAAAGGCGATCAAATATTATGCCACTGAGAACAAACAGAGAAGTCGCGGATCCATTGGATTTTGTGGCATTTCAGCATTCGTAAATAAACAAGATATCTAATTTAGAGATGTAACAACACATCTTAATCTTGTCTAAAGGATTGCATTAATGCTGATCCACCGATCTAGACTTTGATAAAAGGAGGAAATAGTTAATATGAGTAATTTTCAAGATTTAGCGCTTATTCCAGATGTTAAGACTCGATTGAAAGAATTAGAGTTTGACGAGTTATTTCCCATTCAGGAGAAAACAATCTCTCCTATTCTAAAAGGCCGAGATGTAATAGGTCAAGCAAAAACAGGAACAGGAAAAACCGCAGCATACGCTATACCAATCATAGAGAAACTCCGTAAAAAAAACGGAGTCCAAGCCTTAATAATTATTCCGACAAGGGAACTCGCTCAACAAGTTGTAAACCAATTTAGAGATATCGCAAAGTATACACCCTTTCGTTTTTTGGCAATATTCGGCGGAGAACCGATAGAAAGACAGATTAGGGAGATTCCGAAAGCTGATATGGTAATGGGAACACCTGGGAGGCTCATTGATCATCTCAACCGAGGTACTTTACACCTTAATGAAACAGAGATCCTGGTAATAGATGAAGCTGATAGAATGCTAGACATGGGTTTTATCGATGATGTACGGTTCATCATCAATCATCTACCAAAAAATAGACAGACTTGTATGTTTTCGGCTACTATGCCAGAAGAGGTGACTCGGCTCGCTAAAGCATCAATGAACAATCCAGTAAAGATCTTTGTTGATGAAGATGAAATCTCAGTTGAAAGTATAGAGCAGCTTTACTGTGTGGTAGAGCGTAGACGTAAGCTCCAAACATTAAACGAGTTAATCCATCAGTTTAGATGGAAAAAAATTCTGATATTTGTTGCGACTCGAAGACAAGCTGACTGGTTAGCAGAAAGACTCAATAGAGTGACCGCTGCTCAGAAACTTCATGGGGGATTAACTCAGTCTCGAAGAAACTTTGTGATGCGACGGTTTAGAAATTCTGATAGGAGTATTATAGTCGCTACGGATCTAGCTGCCAGAGGTATAGACATCACAGATATTGATTGTATCATAAACTATGATATGCCAAAGGAGCCTCTAACATACTTCCATCGAATAGGTAGAACAGGACGTGCTGGAGGGCAAGGGACTTCTATGTCCATCGTATCATATGAGGATAGGTCCATGCTTGGGGCTATAAAATCCTTTACAAACATTCAGCTAAAGGAATTAATTAGGAAGCATCACAACAATCAAAGATTTGCTGAATGGATTGAAGGATCTCCAGAACCCGATCCGTTTGTTGAAGAGATCTATTGAAGTTAGGTTCAGAGAGTGAGTACATATCATCATCGGGTACAAAGGTACCCGCATACATAAAAAAAAGAAGATAGCTTAGAATTTTCGTCTTCTTCTCATAGTAAAGATCGTAGAAAGTACACCAACCAATATTGCCAAAGCCAAGTAGGGTACAATGATATCAAGTTGATTCATTGGAATTAGAAAACCACCTACTACAGAAGAAGACGGATTTATTAGTACGCGCGTTCGCTCTTCCTGTCCTAAACTGAAGAAAGTTGAAGTAGAATTCTGATTATTATGACTAGTTTCTATCCAATTCGGAGAACGGGCTACATTAGAGATACGAATTTCATCAAGAATGCCATCATGGAATTCACTAACTCCATTCCAACTCCCAAATCTCAAGTTTGCATCGTTAGAAACATGATCACTCATTGCAGTATTGGAGCTTATTAGAGTACCATCACGATACAGGAAAAGGTCATTATTAGTTTCATCCCAAACCATTACGATATAATACCATATACCCGTTGAGATCCCACTATCACTTGTGCCTGTTGTTGCCGTCCAACTTCCTTCATTGACCCTTGCCCAAAGATCTTCAGAACTATCAAATTCGAAACCATAATCATTCATTTTTATAACAGAGGAGCGCCAACCAACCAAATTTTCAGCATACATCCAAAGTTCAACAGTAAAATCACCGGTCTGATCCAAATCCCCAATCGTAATAGTATCTGAACTTCCATCAAACTCATCTGCACCATCTATTTTTCCTATATTTGTACACCATCTATGCCTTACACTTAGGATTATTTCTTATGGAGTATTCCATAGAGAGTCTTATTTTTTAGCACGCGCGCTGTGTCTCATTCCCCACGGAGCCCATGCAGCACCCAATACTCCACCTACGATCAGGATTGATGCTATGAAGATCGCTATATTCTGGTAGATAGTATATATGTCTGCATAGAAGAATAACCATAGAATTAGAAAGACCAACCAAACGACTCCCATAATGATAGAAAGCGAAATTCTCCAATGCCAACCTGGTGTTTTCATAATATCATCTTCATTGCCCAAAGTAAAACCTCACCTAACTTTAAACCTTCTAAAAATATAAGACTATTTACAATAGTAATATAGTGGACTCGCACAAAGTAATTTGTTAATGAAATGAAAAAAATAGAACAAATAGAAAAACCGGATTTTTAAGCACGCGCGCTGTTTTTAATCCTCATAAAATAAAGAGGAAGTAAGATCTTTGGAACGATTTTTCATAAATGAGATGACGACAGAGGAAGTAAAAAAAGCATTAAAAAAAACAGATATTGCAATAATACCTTTTGGTTCAACTGAGCAACATTCAAAACACCTTCCTCTAGGAACTGACAGCATCATAACTAATGAGATTACAAAAAAGGTTGCAGAAAAAATAAACAAAGAATTTCCAGTTTTGGTAGCTCCATTAATTTCAATAGGTAAATCTATAGAACATATGGCTTTTGATGGCACAATAACCTTTCAGAGAGAAACACTTGCTAATATTGTTTTGGATATTTCCAGAAGCTTGATTAAGCATGGTTTAAAGAAAATTGTCCTGATAAATGGCCATGGTGGTAACACACGACTTCTTGGTGATTTACTTAAGGATATCAGATATGAAACTGGTGCCTTTGTTTCTCTAATAGACTTATGGTCACCTGCTTTATTGCATGATGTTCTTAAGAAAATAACTGACATTAAAAAATGTGAAGTCTTTCATGCCGGTTTGTTGGAGACTTCTTTTATGATGCTGTTACGACCTGATCTGGTGCATGAAGATAAAATCCAAAATGGACCCCCTCATAGATTCACTGAAGAATCTGGTTTCAAGTATCATAAGTTAATCGGAAGTAAATTGGGTGGATTCTCTTGGTTAACAAAGGATGTAACAAAGTCTGGAATTATAGGTGATCCAACCAAAGCAACTAAAGAGATTGGAGAGACTGTCTTGAATTATGCAGTGGATGAGATATGTGATATTCTGCGAGAGGTAAAGTCTTTGAAGGTTGATTATAAATAACATAAACGCTATCTTGATTGCTAGACTGAGTTTACAATGCATAAGAACAAAAAGGTAAGTAAGATCAAAATCAAAAAAAACGGCCCATATCTTATTTTCGGCAATTTACCATTAGCTAAAGAAATCATAGTACTGGATAGAGAAGGTGACCCAATCAGATGGGACAAAGCTGGTGAATATCCGATTCAAGAAAGCTATGCCCTTTGTCGTTGTGGTCAATCAAAAAACAAGCCTTACTGTGATGGAACCCATGTTAAAATAGAGTTTGATGGAACTGAAACCGCTACCAAGAAAAAATACCTCGAACAGGCAAAAAAATATTAGGACCAGACCTAATTTTAACAGATGCCCAAGCCTTATGCTCTGTTTCCCGCTTTTGTCATAGAGCAGGCGGTGTTTGGAAACTTACCCGAGAATCTAATAAACCAGAGCTAAAAGAAATCGCTATTCAGGAAACATTTAATTGCCCTTCAGGAAGGCTCGTGGCATGGGACAAAAAAACAGAAAAGCCAATTGAGTTAAAATATAAACCCTCCATAAGTTTAGTCGAAGATCGTCAGAAGAAAGTCAGCGGTCCTATTTGGGTAAAGGGGAAAGTAACTTTGGAATCTTCGGAAGGAACCAATTATGAAAAAAGAAATTACATGAACTTATGCCGTTGCGGTAAATCATGTAATAAACCCTTTTGTGACGGTACTCATGTTTCAGTCAAATTTAAAGATAATAAAACACTTAGCACACACGCTTAAGGTTATTATGGAGAATACCCGTTACGAGATTAAATGGAGGTGAATTTCATGCCTTTTGTTGAAATATCTATGGGAACAGAGTCTTTAACCACTGAGCAAAAAATAAAATTGAACAAAGCTATTAGTGATACTCTATTGAGAGTCTTTCAGGAGGAAAAAGGAATCAAACCACCAGTAATTGTTGTAATACGGGAACACTCACCTGATAATTGGTTAATTGATGGTGAAACATTGACTGAAGTTAGGAAAAGGAGACAGACTCAGAGATAATACTTTTCAATCATTCTTTTAGCGCGCGCGCTAGAACGCTCTGACTCTTGGTTTCTCTTGATATGCTTTGGACAATATCTTTAGCTCTGCTTTTGCATGCGCACTTTTTTTCAGAAGCTGTAATTAAGAGTTAGCAATGAGTAAAAATCTAGTAATATTATCAAGTTTAAATTTAAATTCTCCACACTTAATTATACTTTGTAAAATCTAGGAAGGTGAAGTTTTGTCCAGTTCAAAAATAGTTGTCATAATAGCCTCAGGAGATAAGGAAACAATTGAAGCTGGTCTAATGTATGGCCACAATGCTAAGAAGAAGGATTGGATGGAGGATGTAAAGATAATCCTATTTGGCCCTTCAGAAAGAACGGTCGTTAGGGACGAACAAATCTCAAGTAAAATCAAGGATATAATACCGAAGGTAGAAATTTTCGCTTGTAAAGCATGCTCCGATGAATACGGTGTTTCTACAGATTTGGAAAAAATCGGAGTAGTAGTAGAATACGTTGGAGAAAGGCAATCGAATCTCATTAAAGAAGGCTACATTCCTTTAGTATGGTGATTGATGCACGCGCTTTTTAGCAAGTGCAGTCGTCGTATGGTTTACCGCATCCGGAACAAACTGCATTTTCAATTGGTTTTCCACATTTACAGGGTGTACAACCACATGTTTTACACATTTTTATCACAAATATAATTATAGTCAAAATCAATTATTTAAAATACTCATATTGTAAGCCTAAATAGTGCACAATTTTCTATCTAGTCCAGGAACAGCCCCAATCTAAGTAACTATTCATTCTTTGATTACTTTTTGATATTCCACATATGAGTAAATAATAGAATAGACCGTTACTCCCAACACAGGAATAATTACAAAAAAAATTGCATAATCAATAAAAAAAATCCCCAAAAGAGCGATTATTCCTGCAATCTTGAAGAGTTTTCCACCGATCTTGTGTGTTTTTTCCCATACTTTCTCATTACTTAAGGTCCAAGGTGTTCTGATCCCAACAAACCAATTTCTTTTTGCATTTTCAACAAGTATTCCAGAGTAGTAGAAGAGGATGGCAAATGCAGGAGTTAAAAACTGTAATAGATTTAATCTTAATCCTAAATTCCATGCAACAGTTAAAAGATGAACGTATGTGAAAAAAACGATCAATAAAATCATGAACTTATCATAATACCCTCTAAATTTCTCAATATTCGCCCTTAGTGGATCAATCTTTGGAATGATGGTGAAGAGCAATAATAGACCAATGGATACAATAGGCATTAAAAAAAGACCCCAGAATTTTGTCATATAGCCGTCAACTTCACCTCGCTCATTCCAGTGAGAAGCTATTTTATCGGGCATTTTAGGGTAAAAATAGATCCCTAAAACAAATGAGGTTAGAATTAATAGAATAATTATCAACTCATATTTTCTTAGAGCCATAGCCATCCCACGCCAATTCAATCATTCTATGACTTTTTATCCCCCCTTCATTATCATATAAAGGCGTTCGCTAATGCAATAATCCTTGAAAGTGAGTTTGTTAGTTAATTTTATTTTCACAAACAAGGTAATGTAATTTTTATTGATCGAAAATGAGTTTTCTAGTAGTTTGTATAGTCTTTACAATTTCCCTTTATTCTCTAATAGAATTGATTATTCCGAAAGAAAGATTCGTGAGCGCTTTAGGTAAAGAGTAATTGCCTACAGATGATGTTATTTTCGATAGATACGCGAACACTAGTACAGGTATTTCCGATACTGATATCAGAACACTTCGAGCAATGACCAGACGCTTTAACTTTCAGCGCGCGCGCTAACTAGTAAATTATGTATGGATTTGTCTTAATCCAAGCTACATGAGATCTTTACTTGGCACGTGCTAAAAAAGTGTGTGTGCACCAAGGATTCCCACGACGACGAGAATTCATAACATTAAATAAAATTTTCTAAACGTATGAATAACTGTATCTGACGTGTATTAAAGTTAAAAATCTTAGAGTCTAACTTCAATTAACAGTTTTTCTAAAAGCTCTTTGTATCGATTCCTAATAGTTACCTCGGTGACGTTAGCTACATCTGCAATTTCTCTCTGTGTAATTTTTTCATTAGTGATCACTGTTGCGAGATAAGTAGCTGCTGCAGCAATACCTGTAGGTGCCCTACCACTTGTCAGCCGAATTTTTTTAGCAGTCTCAAGGATCTTTATAGCTATGCCCTCAGCCAAACCTGAAATTTCCAATTTATTTGAGAACCTTGTAGCGTGGCGACTGCTGGGCGATAATGGCACGGGAGTTTCTAATTCTCTGATCATGAATCTATAGCTTCTCGCTATATCTTTCTTATCTAAACCGGAAGCAATAGCAATTTCTTCCAAAGTTCTTAAAATACCGCATTGTCTACATGATAAGTAAATAGTTGCAGCTGTTATATTGCGAATGGACCTTCCGCGGCTAAAATTCTTCTTTTTGACTTTCCGGTATATAACAGAAGCCGTTTCTACTATATTCCTCGGAAGTTTCAAAGACATAGAAAGTTTACACAATTCGGACAAGGCAATAGCCAGATTCTTCTCATTGGAATTTGAAACGTTGACTCTTCTCTGTCTTTTTTTAAGAGTATAAAACTCCATTCTTTGAGTTGAAGTTAATTTTCCACCGAAAGATCGTTTATCGTTCCAGCCTATAGTAGTAGATAGGCCTTTATCATGGATTGCATAAGTTATTGGAGCACCTACACGAGTTTTTTTTTCAATTTGCTCATTATCAAAAGCTCTCCATTCGGGTCTCGTGTCGGCAATTTTTTCATCTATTACATATCCACAATTCATGCAGACTATTTCTGCAATGTCATAATCCCTCATAAAAGTCAGGCTGTTACATTCGGGACATTTCCTAGATATGTGTTTTTTCAAGATACCATCTTTAGCTTTCTGATCAGCGGGCACGCACTTTGTAAGGTGTAATGTATTTTCGAACTTTGTCAGAGCAGTCACTTTATTCTTTAGATAAGGTATGAAGTTTAACCATTGCATATTAACGTATTGGGACTAATACACTTGAAAAAATATCATATAATATGGGCATTTCTCCGTTCTTTTTATCTCAACGCGTGATATAGGATATGTACAAACCTTTAAATGCAGTAACACACTCTAGTTAGTCGTCAATTTTGTAGAGAAATATATTTATATCGTGCTTAAGAGCGTGACAGCCGAAGCTACTTTTTCTGCAACTAGACCAAGAATATACAACGGAGGTGTAATGATACAATGGAAGGCCAAATTAAATTCTTCAACTCTCCAAGAGGCTATGGATTCATCTCTACTGCTGAAGGCGGTAAAGATGCATACGTACACAGTGATGATGTACAAGATGGTGCAGAGCTTAACGAGGGAGACAAGGTCTCTTTTGATGTTGTCCAAGAGGACAGAGGACCTAGAGCGAAGAACGTTAAAAAGATGTAAGTCTAACAGGATTTGCAAAAAACAAACTTCAATTTCTGGACGATAATCGGAGGTGAAAAGAAGATGACGAAGACTGATGTTAAATCTGAATCAATCGATAATAAAAAGTCAGGATCTCAATTTCCACGAGATTCAATATTTATTGGAAGTAAGCCAGTGATGAGCTATGTGACTGCGGTCATGATGCATTTCTCTGGTAACATGAGTGAATTGACAGTGAAGGCTAGAGGGAATGCAATAAGCCGTGCTGTGGATGTAGTTGAGGTCTGTCGAAGGCGATTTTTTAATGACCAATTGACTATCGGTGATATAGCAATAGGAACAGACGTTCTTGGAGAAGGCGGAGATACAAGGAATGTTTCGACAATGGAGATAAAACTCAACAAATCAGATTAGTTTGTTATTATTGAGGGCGAAGTTTCTAAACTAATATCGTCCCACTCAAACTTTTTTTTTAGGAGCGCGCGCTAAAGATAAATTATTTAAGCAGTTAGCTAGCTTAAGTAAAAGACACAAACTTCTAATAGGTTTCAAGCATGAATCACTTTAATCGAATCGGCTTCTGGTCAGCACTTGTCGCATTCATCTCAATAGTCGGATTCTCTGTCGCACAAGTTCTTCAACTCATTGGTATCTTAAGCTATCCATTGGACGCGATTCTAATTTACGGATTTTCACTTTTCATCACAACTCCCTTCATGCTTGCGTTACTCGCACTTCATTATATGACACCAGATGAGAAAAAGTTCTGGAGCGGTGCAGCTCTTCTTTTTTCAGTCATGTACAACATTTTCGTTTCAATCAACTACGTTGTCCAATTAACAGTAGTGATTCCTTTAGGCGTCTCAGAACTCGCCCAAACACCGCACTCACTTTACTGGACTCTGGATGCATTAGGATACATATACTTTGGTTTCGCAACTCTATTTGTAATCCCAGTTTTTAAGACACAAGGACTACAAAAATGGCTAAAAATGTTTTTACTAGCCAATTTCCTAATTACTCCCTTAATTGCATTAGTATATTTCTATCCGACTTTTTCTACAACACTGCTGCTTCTTGCTACACCATGGCTCATTACTGCGCCAGGATCAATTCTATTTTTAGCACTCTATTTCAGAACAAAAGAGTAACGCATGCTAGCGCACATTAATTCAAGATTTTTTCCATTTAGATTTTCAAATTATTATCTTCTTTCCAACTTTTATAAACAGGTATTATTTCTGTGCTTGAAATTCCCTCAATTTTCCTTATCTTATTTACAATGATATCCCTTATCTCCTCTTGAGAAGCGGCTCTGATTTTAATCTGAATGTCACCCTGGTTATGCGTTTCATGTACTTCAAGAATGTTTGGATATGTACTCAATTCCTTGGAAATGAGTTCCAAAAAACCTGGATTTACAGTTATAAATGCATAAGATAATGATCCTAAACCAATCGCCTCATTATCCAATTCCAAAGTAAACCCTTTGATTATTCCTAATTTTTTCAATTTCTTAACTCTTTGATGAATTGTGCCATCGGTTACTCCCAATTCATTAGCTATCTCTACATAAGGCTTGGAAGAATCCTTTTGAAGTATAGTTAGTATCTCTCTATCAACTTTATCAAGCGTCATAAAGGATTGACCAACTTTTTATTCCATATTACGATAATCGTATAGATACTGCATTACTTATAAGACTTTCTTAGTAATATATCGAAAATAATACGAATGTTTAAATACCCTATAGTGTATCGATTTGATACTCTTAGCGAGAATAGATGCGCTGAGAGAAGAGTTGGTGTAGTATGAAGAGTAATTGGATAGAAGAAAATTGCAATATTTGCAAAGGTCAGATGATAGGTTCTCCATATGAGGGCGCAGGATATTGCCCACGCTGTGGAATGTATGAACCTGCCCATGCACCTTGGGCTGGACAGAATTGGCATGGTGTATGGGTAAGTGAGAGGTGTCTTTATTGCTACCAACCAATAATCGATACCCCCGATCCAAATGTAAACTATTGTCCATACTGCGGTAGATATCAAGCAGATGAAATTGGGTATTAATGTGAATAGGGATTAAAAATGATGATAGGTTATGTATGCCAAACATTCGGTCATAAAATAATGAATACTTACTCCATAGAAAATACTGAAGATTGCTATGAAGTAAATGATGTAAAGTATTGCAGCAGATGTGGAGGAATTAATCCAAAAACTAGAAAATCTATCAAACCTATAACTTCCTAGTTTTTTTGAAATAATATATTTTTTTTAAAAAAAGTTAAAGCATGAATGATTTGGAGGTGGTTGTGAAAATGTCTATTGTACCTGTATATACTGGTTTAGTAAATTATGCTAGATCCTTCATACCAGCATATTATCCGATGGCACGTTATCCAGTATTTTATTCATATGCATATAGCTACCCTAAAATAATTTATCAATATCCTACATATCCTGCAGTACCTTACGAAATTGTTGAATATGATTGTCCTACTGCCGAGAATGATTACAAGCTTATAAACGCAAACAATAATCCTGGAAACTTCTGGACGTGGCCTTCAGGTATGTGAGAATCTAGATTTAAGAACCCCAATTAATTTTTTTATCTTTAATAATTTTCTTTAGGTCAAATCCCACCCAGAATAGAAATGTCAAGGGAAGAATTAGAGAAAGCAATATAGTTGTTATTATAATTTCAACTCCCAGTGCCTCATTGATTTTTGGAATTCCGAAGAAGTTGCAAAAGTATTAGGAATTGATATTATCAAAGTAATCTATGTTAATATCAGCATTATTGCAGTAAGTCTATTTATTCGTTCACTCATTCTTTCGTTTGTTTTTATAGCTGCATCATAGAAGTTATCATTCTATCCTCATGTTTTTCGATTTTAAGAAACTCCTCCATGAATTTCTTATCCAATTTATTTTTCATTGTTTATCAAGAAAAATAATGATGGCATTGTTTTTTATTTTACTGTGTGTGTGCGTACCAAGGTACCCGACGACGACGAAAAAAACTGAAAAAAGGGAAATTAGAATTAGTTACTTTTTGTATTATCGTTAGCGCGAGCTACCATCTTACCTTGGAATGCTATATATATGAGCGATTTATTTTTATATTAAAATGAAAAAAATAGAATTCAATCCCTTAGGTTTTTTAGGATTCTTAGGATTTCTAGGATTTTTAGGAATAATTGATGAAAGGTTACGCTTTCTTAATCTGTTATTTTTCCTATTATTCTTAGGTTTTATACCTACTAAATCCAAAAAATAGAACATTGAAGCATATGGCGACTCTTCGCACTAATGTACCCATACACACTTTAATCCGAAATTTAACATGGCGCGCGCGCTATTTCATTGAATCCTATTTAATCCAAGATAGAAAATTGGTACATATTAAAAATCCAGCTTATTTAATGGGATAATGATTATGATATTATTTAATATTTCAAAAGTTCATATGATTGCACAAAAATCATTTTTATGTAGCTCCTATTGTTGACCCCCATCAAATATCTGAATTATCTATATCAATGCGAGCTTATTTTCATTTTCTAATAAAATTGGAAAATAATTTCATTAGATATAATCAAAAATATGGTGGGAATGGTTAAAATTAATCGGAATTATTATAGTAAATACTCTAAGTAGTGAAATTAAGTAAATTTTAAAACAGTTATCTATTGAATTATTAGTAAGGTAATTTGTAAAATGCAATCTAAATCTAGTATTAAAATAGCTGTGTTTCTCGCATCGATTCTGATAATCGCATCATTACATGTCCCTTATGCAGTTTCGCAAACCAATTTGACTCCAAATAGAACAACATCTCCTACGCGTGTTATGGAAGATGAAACTATAAGGATCACCATTGAACTGGAGGGCACAGGGGATATATCTGCATCGCCTATTGATACCGTGATGGTTATAGATAAATCAGCCAGCATGGCGGGCGATAAGATTGCTGATGCCAAGACTGCTGCAAAAGCTCTTCTTACATTTACCAATGAATTAGATAGGGTTGGTCTAATATCCTTTGGTAGCAGTATAACAATCAAATATGAATTGGCAATTATGAACTCGACTAATAAAGAGGATTTAGAAGACGAGATCGATGACATCAAAACGAGTGGGCAGACTAATATATACGATGCCATAATTGCGGCCAATGACCTCCTGACCGATTCTCCTAGGCAAAACGTTCCAAAGATACAGATTCTTCTCACAGATGGTCGTCATAATTATCCAACAACGCGTCCAGATAGTGATTTCGAGGATCTAGCTGAAGATACAAGGGATCAAGACATCACAATATTTACAATAGGTCTAGGGAACGATGTTAATCAGGAAAGGCTTGGGATGATAGCAAATATCACAGGAGGAAGGTTCTTCTATGCTCCTACATCTGACGATCTGCCTGAGATATTCAGAGACATCGCAAGGATGTTGGCTTTGGTCGGTACAGACATCGTGGTAACAGAGAGGATCCCTGACTACTTGACATATAATGAAGACGCATCGAAAGATCCTGATGAACGAAATGATATCACAGCCGTACCATTGGGTGTTTCAGATTCGCGCCCGCTACTTGAGCTCAAATGGAATGTTGACAGAATGTGGTTGCGGGACGAGTGGAACGTCACTTATACTGTCAAGGCGGAAGACGCTGTGGATACCAGCGGTATTGTGAGCTTCTCGCAGATAACATACAAAACTCGCGAGGGGCAGTCAGTCACAATTGACCTCTATCAAGGATTGGTTTTCCACAATATATCTTTAACAGACCTGATTATAGACCCGACTAATGTAATCCAAGGCGATGTGATAAATATCACTGCTACCGTGGATAGCGAGGGCATGATTCAAGATACTTTTCCCGTTGATATAAAGTACGACAGTACGTTGTTGAACAGGCAGACCGTAACCTTGAGTCCAGGCGAGTCAAAAAACGTAACCTACTCATGGAATACTACTGGTGTGGAGGTTGGAGAGTATAACATTACGGTTACCGCAGATCCAGATGAAAATATATGGGAGCAGGACAGGTCGGATAGCACAGATAAAGATGAAGTGCGAATATCTACACAAAGCAACCTGATACTCTTCTTGTTAGTAGGGCTCTTTTTCCTGATATTAGCTGTAGCCGGCGTAGTAGGTGGTTACCTGTATGAAACAAAAGGAAGAAGATCGCATCCAGATTATCGATGGTACTTCACTAGATGTAGCTTGTGCACAATATCAAAACTTGCGAAAAGTTCAAATCTAATCAAGGTTCGATAATGTTAGCAAATGGTGATTGAATTATGAGCTATGCGTATATTCCTAAACCACCTAAAAGATTTCTTTGCCAACCGCCACCTGAAGCATATACATGCACTCCCCCTCCAAGAGCTGTAATGGTTCAAGATCCGCCCGTTCAATACGAATACTTCCCTCCACCAGTGGAGTATGTTGAGCCTTCTCCTCCTGAAGTTTATTACCAACCTCCTCCTGAGGAATTTGCAGTTGAAAAACCGCCTATAACCTATGTATACCAGCCACCCCCTGAGGAGTATTGTATACCGCAACCTGCGGAGCACTTTGTTGTTCAGCAGCCAGCATACAAAGTTTGTTATTGCTGTGGAGGAAATCTAGAAGAAACAGAGAGATTTTGCCCTAGTTGTGGGGCGGGACAATAATAACCAATTTTTTTTATTCTCATAAACTGAGAATCTATTTTTTTTCAATTGATATGGCACACGCTACGGTGATTCTCTATTTAATTAAAATTAGAAAATGATATGCATCAATTAGAACAAGATACACTCGATTTAAAATCTCATTATTGTTAATGGAAAGTAATATATTTGTTCATTAAGAATAGGGTTTCTAGGATTGGTGTATAAGAAAATGAAAGCAAAAATTGGTGAATGGGCCTTCATTGCTTTTGTAATAATAGCAATCTTAGCTGGTCTTGCGGCAGGCATGGGCGGTGGTGCGG
>SMTZ1_10004475_pt1 | contig 14055 bp, 19 predicted proteins | sample DeeMarSWOR136_30_FD_25667 | JGI IMG/M metagenome (IMG submission 25667) | reverse complement strand
ATTCACACGCAGGTGTTTCGGGCGGTGCAGGTGTGCAATCCGGTCAGTTCATGTCTGTACGGGGTGTACAGGCGGTGTTAACGGGAAATGTGGGGCCCAATGCCTTCCAAACACTGAACGCTGCCGGTATTACGACCTATGTCGGAGTTGAGGGTTCCGTGAGAGAAGCCATTGAACGGTTCAATGATGGGCAGCTGAAGACTGCCGCATCACCGTCGGTGGGTTCCAAGTTCGGAACAGGAGGGAGTTGAGTATGGCGCCCTATGGCAACGGAAGAGGACCCGCAGGCGGAAGCAGAGGAACGGGAAAGGGAAGGGGGGCTGGTCGCTCAGGGGGCAGTGCAGGTATGGGCCGGCAGGGAGCTGGACTGGGCGGTGAATGCGTCTGCCCCAGTTGCGGTGAGCGGGTACCCCACGAGCGGGGTGTTCCCTGTTACTCGGTTTTATGCCCCGCATGCGGTTCAAAAATGGTACGTGAATGATCGTGTCTGTTGCCAGTGGAAAGGGAGGAACGGGTAAGACCACGGTTGCGGTGAATCTTGCCCTCTCACTTGAAAGAGCTCTTTTTATCGACTGTGATGTGGAAGAGCCCAACGCACATATTTTTTTGAAACCAGAGCTGCAGCGGAAAGAAGCAGCCTTCGTCCTTATTCCTGAAGTTGACCCCGATCTCTGCACGCACTGCGGCACATGCAGCGAGGTCTGCGCCTTCAATGCAATTGCCGTGCTGAGGGGAGGAGATCAGGGGGGAACGGTTCTGGTTTTTCCCCATCTCTGTCACAGTTGTGGGGCATGTGCTCTTTTATGCCCTCAGCATGCGATTCGCGAGGTGGAGAAGCCCATAGGTGTCATCGAGGAGGGAGATGCAGGGAACGTTCGATTCGTGCATGGAAAGCTCACTGTGGGTGAGATCATGTCTCCTCCCCTTATCAGGCAGGTGAAGGATTGGATCCTGCCTCTCTACAGGGAAAGCCGTTCTAAGCAGGCTTCATCGAATAACGAATACCAAAAGCAGGTTGCTGTCATCATCGATGCACCGCCTGGGAACGCATGTCCTGTAATCGCGGCAATACGGGGAAGTGATTTCTGTATCCTCGTCACTGAGCCGACCCCCTTCGGGTTGTACGATCTGAAGCTTGCCGTCCAGGTCATGCAGGGTCTTTCGATTCCCTTCGGTGTCGTGATCAACCGTGACGGCGTGGGGGATCATGAAGTGGATGAATTCTGTGCCAGAAGCAATATTCCAATCATGATGCGTATACCAATGAGAAGGGACATTGCAGAGCGTTACGCATCCGGTCTCCCTATCGTCGATGTCGATGCGCGGCTAAGAGAGGATTTCAGGGCACTCTATCAGGATGTGGTACGGTTGAGCGGATGAAGAGGATAACAGTCATCAGCGGCAAGGGGGGAACGGGTAAGACGGTACTTACTGCATCCTTCGCCTCCCTTGCACGAAAAAGGGTGCTGGTCGACTGCGATGTTGATGCAGCGGACCTTCACCTGCTGCTGCATCCTCACATCATGGAGACCCATCAATTCATATACGGAAGCACAGTGCGGATAGACAGCGATCTGTGTGTTGAGTGCGGCAGATGCCGGGAAGTCTGCAGGTTCTCAGCAATTGATGTGAATTACAGAGTCGATTCGATCTCCTGTGAAGGCTGCCTGCTGTGCAGCCGTATCTGCCCTGCCGAGGCCATTGAGATGGAGGAAAATCTTGCAGGGGAATGGTACATTTCGGATACCGCTTACGGCCCTCTGGTGCATGCACGGCTGGGTATAGGCGGTGAGAATTCCGGTAAACTGGTGACCACCATAAAAAAGAGGGCGCAGGAGATAGCCCAGGAGGGCGGGTACGACTACATGATTATGGACGGACCGCCGGGGATCGGTTGTCCTGTTTTTGCAGCGCTTTCGGGTTCAGACACGGCGGTTGTCGTTACGGAGCCGACTCTTTCGGGTATCCACGATATGGAGCGTGTCCTGGATGTAGCTGCGCATTTCGGCATCGATTCCCATGTGGTGATCAACAAGCACGACCTGCATAGGGGCAATGCACAAGCCATTGTCTCACTCTGCAAAGCCCGCGATGTGTCAATTGCCGGATACATTCCCTTTTCTCTTGCCATCAACGAGGCCATTGTTCAAATGGTACCTCCTGTCGAGTACTGCAACCCAGATGTATCGAACGCGATTGCGGATATCTGGAACCGTGTCGCCAGCCTCTGACTAGATCCAACCTTGATAATGGTACATAAAGTGATATCATAACAACCTGTGGTTAATACTGTTGTGAGAGTCTGTGGTGGGGAATATGTCCGGCAGATGGAGCATTGCAATCCTGCTCATGGTTCTTCTTCTGCTCATCCTGCTCGGGTGCACCACCATACCGAAAGGGGAACCGGACGGGGATACGGAGGTCCATGTATTCCGGGTGGAGTGCGTTTCAACGTTCAAGACAAGGGGAGCCTTCTATGCCACTCCCGTCGTTACTCCCGACGACCGGGTCGTGATCGGATCAAACAACGGGCACGTCTATTTTTTCGAGGGAAGCGGCCGTCTTATCGGATCATACCGAACTGAAAACCGGGTCCACGCCACTGCCGGCCTACTTTCCGACGGTTCGGTTGCCGTCGGTTCCTATGATGGAAACATGTACTTCTTCAGCAGCAACGCTGAACTCCTTCATACCATCAGACCCGGTGGATGTATATTTACCAACCCCGTCGAGCTTCACAACGGTCACATCGTCTTCGGTATGAACAGAGACAGGATCGTATTCTACGACCCGCGGTTGGATGTGATGCAGTATTTCAAGACCCGGAGCCTCGTACATGGAAGCCCCCGGCTGCTTTCCGACGGGAATGTTGCTGTCGGGGCAAACGACGGGACACTCTACATACTGAACCCCAACGCCCTGCTCCTCTATTCGTACGATACAGAGGGCTGGATCATGCATTCACAACCGCTGGAGCTGAGCACCGGCCACATCGCCCTTGGTTCCTATGACCGGTACTTCTAGATCATCACCCGTACCGGAGAGCTCGTGAACCGTTTTCATACTGGAGGCAGGATTCACGGCTCCCCCATCGAAACCTCCAGCCGTATGATAGTATTCGGGTCCCTGGACAACAACGTGTACTTCCTGCGTTTAGGCGGTGAGCTGTACAGTTCCTTCGAGACCGGAGGGGCCGTTGTATCCTCACCAGCCCTCCTTTCCGACGGAACCGTGGTCATCGGTTCATTTGACTGGGGCCTTTACTTTCTCACTGATACGGGGGAGTTGCTTGCAAAATTCAATGCGGGTGGTAAGATATTTTCGTCCCCGGCCGTTCTGAGCGATGACACGGTCGTCTGTGCAACCACAAAGGGGCATATCCACTTCATCAGGTTTCACGGGATAATCCATGAAAATATCAGTGCGCATCAGGCCCAAACAGGAACGGGATTATGAGCTCATCGGGGAGATCAACGAACGTGCATTCGGCGGATAGCAGGAGAGCTGCCTCGTCGAATGCACGTTCTCTCTTGCACAGCAGGTGGGACCCCGGGGGTCGTGCGAAAACCGGGTTGTACACGAAGCAGGGCTTGCGAAATATGAGCAAAGATGGTCTAATGGAGTCGGTGTCTCAGCATTGCGTTTGAGAGGTATCGGTATGGGCAGGGCACGTATCATTAAACCAGTCGTCATATTTCTGCACGCCTTCGCGGGATGGGCACTGTGCGCCGCAACCATGGGAATCGGCATGAGCACTATGGCAGAGAGCACCGCGCTCGTGGTGCACGCCATTCTTGCGCCGGTCTTCTTTGCGGCGCTTTCCGTTCTCTATTTCAGCACCTTCAACTTCACGCCTCCTCTGTGGACCGCAGTCATGTTTCTGCTTTTCGTCGTCCTTGTGGATTTCTTCGTGGTTGCCCTCCTTATCCTTGGAAATCTAGAGATGTTTGCAAGCCCCCTGGGTACCTGGGTCCCCTTTGTTTTGATCTTTCTTGCCACGTATATTACTGGAAAGATTGTGATGAGCCGGAAGTCACGAAAAGTTGCCAGCGAGGGCTCCACATAGGAATTCGTTTCATATGGCGAAGAACATGACGATCTATCAAATCGATGCATTTACGGACAGAGCCTTTTCAGGAAATCCTGCAGGGGTGTGCATACTCCAGGAGCCAATCAGTGCTGTAATGATGCAGCAGCTTGCCACCGAGATGAACATCTCCGAGACGGCGTTCGTGCTGAGACACAATGAGGTCTTTGACCTTCGATGGTTTACCCCTGCCGTCGAGGTCGATCTCTGCGGCCACGCAACCCTCGCAAGTGCCCATATCCTGTGGGAGATCGGAGCGTCCGACTTCAGTGAAACCATCCGGTTCAGCAGCCGAAGCGGTGAGCTGCGGGCATCACGCAAGGGAGAATGGATAGAACTGGATTTTCCTGTGGAACCCCCTCGTGAGACCGAGGCTCCCGGTCCGCTGCTGCAGGCTCTCGACGTGCAGCCTCAATGGGTTGGGAAGAACCGCTTCGACTACCTGGTGGAGGTGGACTCGGAAGAAAGGGTTCGCACCATGTGTCCCGATTTTTCGCTGCTCGTGAAAGTGCCCTGTCGCGGCGTCATCGTGACAAGTGCGGCCCATACCGGGGAATACGATTTCGTGAGCAGGTTCTTCGCGCCTGCCGTGGGAGTGGATGAGGACCCCGTGACCGGTTCCGCACACTGCTGCCTGGCGCCATACTGGCAGAATAAGCTGGGCCGGGAACCACTCACGGCATTTCAGGCGTCGAAGCGTGGAGGGGTTCTGATGGTTCGCGTGCGGGATCAGCGGACCTTCATGTCAGGCAAGGCGGTAACGGTGCTGAAATGCGAGCTCATGAAGGGGGCGGTTTCATGAAAGAAAAAGGAGATCATTACAACGATTCGACGATCGAACAGGAGGACGGCCGAAAGTACAAATCAGCCGGCCTGCTGGTGAAGAAAGGACTTCTTCTCGTTCTCTCGGATAATTTCTTCGGTACATCCTTTGTGATAGACAAAAACGAGACGCTCATCGGAAGGGGGAATGAGTGCGACATCCGCATAGCTGATCAGCTCATAAGCAAGATCCACTCCAAGATATCTGTGGATGAGGAGGGTCTGTTTTCCATTGAAGACCTGGGTCCCAAGAATCCCACACACGTCAACAAGAGAGAGCTCAAGAAGAAGAGGCAGTTACTCTACGGTGACCGCATCGTGATGGGTGACACGATACTCCGCTTTTTTCTCGAGGAGAAACTTGAAAAGAAGTAGGGGGAAGGGAGGGGCAGGTGGACGCAGCGGATATCCCGTTTCAGGCACTTCAAGGCTTCTCCGATGATGAGCTCATCATACGATCGGGAAAGTTATACGAGCTCATGGACAGGCGGCGCTCCATTCGCCAGTTCTCGGATCGGCCCATCCCGGAAGAGGCGGTGAAGAACTGCATCCGCGCGGCCGGCACTGCACCGAGCGGTGCGAACCAGCAGCCATGGACCTTCGTGCTGGTAAAGGACCCTGCGGTGAAGCGGTCGATCAGAGAAGAGGCAGAACGGGTAGAGTACTCCTTTTACACCGAGTGGGCTCCCGAGGAATGGAAAGAGGCGCTGAGGCCTCTGGGTACGGGATACCGCAAGCCTTTTCTCGAAAGGGCTCCCTATCTCATCGTGATCTTTGTACAGAAGTACGGCCGTGCCGGGAACGGTCAGAAAATAGATCACTACTATGCGCAGAAATCGGTCGGCATCGCAACGGGTTTTCTCATCGCTGCGTTTCACATGCTTGGCATCTCCACACTCACTTATACGCCTGCATCAATGGGTTTTTTGAGCCGCATACTGAAACGTCCTGAGCATGAGCTTCCCTATCTGATACTGGTGCTCGGCTATGCAGACGATGATGCGCAGGTACCCGACATCGGGAGAAAGAGCTTTGACGAAATCGCGATCGTGATGTAGTGTTCGCGCAAGAAACGGGTCGCCATGTTCCCCCGTCAAGTGTAGTATTGACACATTGATACACCGGGGGGAAACAGCCGCATGGAATCCAGGGTAAACAGAGATTATCTCATCGTTGAAAGGGCCATCAGGTATCTGGACCTTCATTACAGGGAACAACCTGACCTCGAAGATATCGCAGGCCAGGTGCATTTGAGCAAATTCCACTTTCAGCGTCTCTTCAGCCGCTGGGCCGGGGTTAGTCCCAAGAAATTTCTCCAGTACCTCACGATCAGCCATGCGAAGAAACTGCTCGAGGAATCGAGAAGCGTGCTCGACGTTACGTACGAGGTGGGCCTGAGTGCTCAGAGCCGTCTCTACGACCTGTTCGTCAATTTCGAGGCTCTGTCACCGGGGGAGTACAGACAGCGTGGCAAAGGCCTTCTCATCGCGTACGGGTTCCAGCCCTCACCCTTCGGGGAGTGTCTCATTGGTCGCACGGAACGGGGCATATGCTGGCTAAGCTTCGTACAGGAGGGCGATAGAGATGTTGCAGTGGATGCGCTGCGCAGCCACTGGAGCGGAGCACGGTTCGAAGAGAATCAGAAAAATATCAGACCGCTTGCCGAGGAGACCTTCAGGCCCTATATGTCCGGAGAAGCGGGTTCTCTGGGTCTGCACCTGCGGGGAACGAATTTTCAGATAAAGGTGTGGGAGGCACTCCTCAACATTCCACCCGGGTATGTGCTTTCCTACGGTGCTCTGGCTGGGAGAATAGGGAATCCTGCTGCAGCGCGGGCGGTTGGAAGCGCTGTAGGGATGAATCCCGTTTCTCTCGTGATTCCCTGTCACCGGGTTATCAGGGAAACAGGGGTGACAGGGAACTATCGCTGGGGAGGGACGAGAAAGAAGCTGCTCCTGGGATGGGAGACGGCCAACAGAAGCACCCTTGTAAAAAGGAATTGAACGCTTTTTGTGACCGGTGCCGGCTCGGCCTTATATTTTCCTTTAAAAAATCATTGACTACCCTTACAATGTATCACCTGTTATCCTGCCACTGTGCAGGCTTTTCACAGGGTAAAGTGTTTCGTGGATCTGCCGCACGGCATGTTCTGCGCAGCGGAGTGAAGCGCGAAGAAAGTTGGCAACAATGCACAAAGTGTTGTTTGAACTGATGTTTCCCCATGAGTTCCTGGTGGACTTTTCGGGCTTTCAGCCGGGAAAGCAGAATCCAAAAACCTATACACTGCCGGCTCGGCCCGGGAGATACTCCTTCGAATACCGGATGTCCAATTTCGTGATCGACCATGACCTGGGTGCCCTGCTCAACCGTGAGGAGATCACGGAACGGGTGGCACTGATCGTTGACCGGATCGGTCAGCGGGCCCGCGCACTGCTCTCAAATACCGAGTAAGTGCTCGTAGAAATATTGATGCAAGCTGGTATAATAGGGTGTGGAGGGCCGTATGGACGACACCATCATAACCAGCAGCAAGGTGGGGAAACGGCTGGAATGCTTGAAGAAGCGGGAGACCCTGCAGCTTCTCTATCAGGGTACGGCAATTGCGATTACGGCACAGATTACCATTGGGAGGAGCAAAAAAAACAACATTCGTATTGATGACAACCTCGTCTCCAGGAACCATGCTCTGGTGCAGAAGGTCAAGAACGCCTACTACATCAAGGACCTGGATAGTACCAATGGGACCTACGTCAACAACAGGCGCATACCCAGGGAAAAGTATGTGAAGCTGCACCGAAACGATGTGCTGAAGATCGGGAGGACTGAGATCACCATTACCTAGCCCGCACTTTAAGTGCTTCTCTCTGTATGCCCGCCCGCCTGTTCTGCAGGGAGCTTTTCCTCTTGAGTGCAGTGATGTTTTTATGAGCACAGAGGTATTGTCTACAATCAGGGCCCATGGATCGGGTGGAGGCGGAGAATACGATTACACGGAATAAAGAAAGGATTGGAGGATTGTGATGAGTGAGGATCCCATGGACAGAATGCGTGCTCTGGACGGGCAACTGTCAGGCATTATTGAAGATACACGGACACTGGCGTTTCAGGACGGGGCGCTCTCGAAGAAGATGAAGTATCTCGTAGCCCTTGGTATTGATGCATCGCACGGCACCACGGAGGGGATAAGGGCCCTTGCTGTGCAGGCGCTGAAGAGCGGAGCTTCGAAGGAGGAGATCATGGAGGTGTTGCGAGTCGCGTACTTCATCTCCGGCGTGGGGAGCATCTACGCCGCTGCAAGAGCGCTTCAGGATGTATTTTGAGCCTCATAGCGAACGGTTGACTTGTTCGATGTACCGCACGACCGGACACAGGAGAAGGGTATGAAACTCGAATCCGGAAGCCTCACCGTCCTGCATGACATGGTGGATCGACTTGAGCAGGGTTTTGTCGATCTGCCCGACACGGACCGAACATACGATGTGGAATCACTCAGAGCGGTACTCCTCGAAGTGGCGGAGCGAATGCAGGACAATTTTCCCTACCAGCACCCGCTCTACGCAGGGCAGATGCTGAAACCGCCCCATCCTGTGGCACGGCTCGCGTATATGCTCTCCCTGTGGATCAATCCGAACAACCATGCGCTTGACGGCGGGCGGGCGAGCTCCTCCATGGAGAAGGAGGCTGTTGCGGCGCTGGCCGGTCTGCTCGGCTGGAAGACCCATCTTGGCCACTTAACCTCAGGCGGCACCATGGCCAATCTGGAGGCACTGTGGGTGGCTGGACGTCTTCAGCCCGGCAAAACCATCGTCGCCTCGGAGCAGGCCCACTACACCCATGGGCGAATCACCGAGGTGCTTGGCCTCCCCTTTCAAACAGTGGAATGCGACAGCACCGCTCGTATGAATGTGAATGCCCTGGCTCACCTGCTCAAACGGGGGGATATCGGAACAGTGGTGGCAACCGCCGGCACCACGGGAACAGGCTCCGTTGATCCGATCGGCGAAATTCTGAAGCTGAAGGAGCGATACGGGTTCCGGTTTCATATCGATGCAGCCTACGGCGGTTATTACATCCTTGCACGCAACCTTCGCGAAGAGACGCGAAGATCCCTCGGACTGCTCTCTGAGGCCGATTCGGTGGTGATCGATCCCCACAAGCATGGTCTGCAGCCCTACGGCTGCGGCTGCGTGCTTTTCAGGGACCCGGCGGTCGGTGCGTTGTACAAGCACGATTCCCCGTACACCTACTTCAGCTCCACTGAGCTTCATCTCGGTGAGATAAGCCTCGAGTGTTCCAGGCCCGGTGCTGCGGCGGTCGCTCTCTGGGCAACGCAGCGGCTCCTTCCCATGACCAGGGGCGGTGATTTCGCAGCCGGTCTGGAGCGCTCCCGGGAGGCGGCGCTGCAGCTCCATTCCCGTTTACGGAACGATCACCGGTTCCTTACCTTTCTCGACCCCGAGCTCGACATCGAGGTCTGGGCGCCTCTGGCAGGACGTGTCAGCGAGGTGTCGAGGCGCTCGCGTGAGATGTTTACCAGAGCTGCAGCGCGAAATCTTCACCTGGCGCTGTTCAGCTACCCCACCAGACTTCTTGGAGAGGCTGCGGGGGAGCTCGAAGTGGATGAAGAGCAGATCACCTGCCTGAGGTCCTGCCTCATGAAGCCGGAACACCTTGATTGGATCGACCGGATCTGGCAAATTCTACAATATACTGCAGAGGAGATTTCCTGAAGGAAGGAGCATATGGACACCATATACAAAAGAAGAAGTATACGCAAGTACACGTCCGAGCGCGTATCCGATGAGACGCTGATGGAGATAATAAGGGCGGGAATGAACGCCCCATCGGCTGGAAATCAGCAGCCGTGGCACTTCGTCATCATCGATGAGCGGGCCCTGCTCGAACGAATCACCGAGATCCATCCCTATGCGCAGATGCTTCATAAAGCTCCTGCCGCTATTCTCGTGTGCGGTGACCTGGACCTGGAAAAACATGAGGGGTACTGGGTACAGGACTGTGCCGCAGCGGTGGAGAACATGCTGCTCGAGATCGTGGACCAGGGTCTTGGAGGCGTGTGGCTCGGTGTGTACCCCCGCAATGATCGGGTCGAGGGCATCAGGGAACTCCTCGGTATTCCAGGGCATGTCATACCCTTTGCGCTGATCGCAGTTGGCCATGGAGCCGAGGAGAAGGGTCTGAAGAACGAGTTTCACAAGGAGCGAATCAAACGCAACCGCTGGTAGGAGAGAGAAAAAGTGATCTGTAAATCAGTTGCGCGGGAACGGTGTGTGGGTCTGGAAGCTCTGTTCGGGGAGTGTGGTGCACCATTCCGTCAGTATGAGCACGGTACATCCGGTATAGGGGAGATCGCAGAGGCGGCTTTGAGGGAAAAAACGCCTCAGTGAGGAGGAGGTGACATGCCCAACGGCAAGGAAATCAGGGTTGAGATGAGGAAGGAGCTCGCCGGCGGTGTGTATGCGAACAGCCTGCGCATTACACACACACCCGAGGAGTTCATCCTGGACTTCATCATGATCGCGCCGCCAGCCGGGGACGTCACTGCCCGGGTCATTACGAGCCCCGGCCACATGAAGAGAATCCTTGCGGCCATGGAGGAAAATATCCGTAACTATGAAAAGAAGTATGGTAAGATAAAGCCTTCCGCTCAGCCGGTGCAGGATCAGCAGATCGGATTCAAACCATGAGGGCTCCGGCACCCGTGTGTTTTAGATAGGGGTGTATGTATGGCACATAAGTTTGATCCCAGCCACTGCTGGAAGCTCGACAACCCCGATCGAAGGAGGATCATGCCGCCGGAGGAAACACTCAGGAAGCTGGGGCTGAGGGCAGGAGATGTGTTCGTGGATATCGGTTGCGGTATCGGGTATTTTACGATTCCGGCTCTCCACATAGTTGGGCTCGCAGGAAAGGTCCTGGGGCTCGATACCTCTGAAAGAATGCTCAATGAACTGAGCGCCCGTGCTACGGAGGATGAGCTTCATCGGCTGACCCTGATCAGTACAGATGAATACAGCTTGGGTGTAAAGCTGGAAAGCGCGACCTTTGCCTTCATGGCAAATGTGCTCCACGAAATCGACGACAGGGAACGGTTCATCGGTGAAGTACGGAGCATCCTCGTGCCTGAGGGGAAGCTTGCCGTCATCGATTGGGTAAAGAAGGAGAATGACTTCGGACCGCCCAGGGAACACCGGCTCGAACAGGTATATGTAGAGCAGCTCCTCCTGGAAAATGGATTTCAAGTCACCGGGTCATGGCCCATGGGAGATGATTTCTACGCCATCGTCGCCATGCGGGACAGCGATACATCGTCATAGTAAGGGGTAGCACTCATGGGTTTCTCCCTCCAGAGCGACAGCGGCAAGAGCCACCGCCTAGAGGATGGGGAATGGAGAAATCTCCTGAAGATTGCGCGCCGCTACGGCTGGGAGCCCATGGGCACGGAACCGAATCTCGATTATCTGAATCAGAGAGCCCGCAATCCCGACGGTGGTTACGACCAGGATGTGCTGAACAAAATGATCGAAACCTGGAACGGGTCCTACCTGACCAGGGAGCGGCAGTACGTTTCCTATGCGGATGCCCTGAATATCGCCTTCGCTTTGGAAGATGCGGTGAGGGACCGTGGAATCGAGGCGGAGTATGTCAGGGGTTTTATTTCCTTCTGCAAGATGGGCAGGTTTTCGATAGGCTGAGAGGTTGGGGTCTTGATGAACGACACTTTTTACATGCGAGGATGCTATGAATGCGGTATCGATCAGGGAAGCGCAGGTGGCTGACGTGCCGCTCATTCAGCGATTCATCCTGGAGCTGGCCGAGTTTGAGAAACTAAGCCATGAGGTGGATATATCCGAGGAAACGCTCCGTGAATCGTTGTTCGGTGAGCGTTCCTATGCGTATGTGATCATTGCGGAGATTGAATCCGAGCCCGTGGGTTTTGCCGTGTACTTCTTCAACTATTCGACTTTTCTAGGGCGCCAGGGCATGTACATCGAAGACCTGTACGTACTTCCTGACAGGCGCAGTGAAGGAGTGGGCAAGGCTCTTTTCAGGTACTGTGTGGGGGTTGCACTGGAGAAGCGGTGTGGTCGCCTCGAGTTTGCGGTGCTTCACTGGAACCCGGCCCGCCAGTTCTATGAACGGCTGGGGGCCACGCCCATGGACGACTGGATCATGTACCGTCTTACCGGTTCCGCGCTTGAAAAGGCGGTGAAACTGTAAAGAGGGATGTCGGGATTGTGCTCTGGGATATACCGTACATTGTGGAGATTCTCACCCCGAAAAGGCGCGGGCATGAACCGCTTCAGGAGGATGGGGAGCGGTTTACCCGGGGGTACCGTCATGCTTTGGAGGCGGGGTGTGGCGTTTCGATTCCCGACAATCCCCTCGGAAATCCTCGCTTCACAGCGCTCGAGACCTTTGAACATCTCGGCCTGAAAGCAGATCCCGAGCGAACCCTTCTCAACCTGAACACCTTTCACGATAAGAATGAGCTCGACCGTCTTCTGGACCGTGCGGCGGAGCAGGGACTCAGGTATCTTCTCGTTGTCAGGGGTGACGGAAGCCCCGACCTGCCCAAGCTGCAGCCCAGCGACCTGGGAGTGGACGCGAAGATGGTGACCTCGATCGAGCTTCTCACCTATATAAATGAGAGGTACGGCGGCATGTTCTGTACCGGCGCCGCATTCAACCAGTACAAGCCTGAATCCTTTGAGTTTCGAAAGCTCGATCGAAAGAGGGCTGCCGGGGCTCGGTTCATCGTGACTCAGCCCGTGATGGGCAGGGATAGGCGGGTAGAGTGGCTCATCGAGGGAGGTGCCCCCGTCATCGTCGAGGCCTGGATGTGGCCGAAGATCGAACTCTTTCTGAAAAGCGTAAAGGCTGAGGTGCGGGTTGATCTGGACGGGTTCGATCCTGTCAGGAACCTGATCGAGCTGCACCGTGCCTATCCAGAGTGCAGCGTGTACCTATCAATGCTCAATCTTTCGGGTGACTGGAAGGCCCTGCTGCCGAGACTGGAGGGCGGGTATAACGATAAGGTGTTGTTGCAATGAATGTTGAGCTGGCATATGGAAAAAAGGGGCTCAGAATCGATCTGTCCGACGATCTCGATACAACCGTCATCGAACCGACCTTTGTACCCGGTGTGCCAGACCCCCATGAAGCGATCAGGGATGCGCTCCGGTATCCTCAGGGTTCCCAGCCGCTCCGTGATGTGGCGGCATCCTGCAGCCGGGTAGCCCTGGTTGTCAACGACATCACAAGACCTACCCCGTACCGTACCATGCTCCCGGTTTTGCTTCAGGAACTGGGCAGCGCCGGGGAAGTCACGATTTTTGTGGCTCTGGGCACGCACAGGAAGAATACCGATGATGAGCTGCGAGAAATACTGGGTGATGAAGTCGTTCGCAGGTTTCGAATCGTGCAAAACGATGCGTTTGATCAGGACACTCAGGTATGCATTGGAACCTCATCACGGGGACACGAGATCTGGATCAACCGTGAATTTCTCGAGTGTGACGTCAAGGTCCTCACGGGATTCATAGAACCCCACTTCTTTGCAGGGTTTTCCGGGGGAGGAAAAGCGGTCATACCGGGAATGGCCGGGTTGAACACGGTGCTCGGAAATCATGATGCTCAAATGATAGACGACCGTAACGCTGTGTACGGCGTTACAGAGGGCAATCCCATATGGGAAGAAATCATGGAAATTGCCGCCCTGGTAGGAAAAAGTTTTCTCGTCAATATCACACTGAACAGGGAACAGGAAATTACCGGGGTTTTTGCCGGTGATTTGAGAGAGGCCTATGGAAAAGGGTGCGCATTTGTGAAAGAGGGGGCCATGGTGCCCGTGGATCGTCCTTTTGATATAGTTATTACGTCCAATTCAGGCCATCCTCTCGACCTCAACCTGTACCAGGCGGTAAAAGGTATGAGTGCTGCCGGACTCGTCGTCCGTGAGGGTGGATCCATTATCGTGGCTGCAGATTGCTGGGACGGCATACCCGAACACGGTCTCTTTGGCCAGATGCTTATGGCGGCTGGGAGTCCCGAGGAACTGCTTCGCACAATCCGGAAACCCGGTTTTCAAAACCAGGACCAGTGGCAGGTGCAGATTCTCCTGAAGC
>SMTZ1_10006264_pt1 | contig 14058 bp, 15 predicted proteins | sample DeeMarSWOR136_30_FD_25667 | JGI IMG/M metagenome (IMG submission 25667) | reverse complement strand
TCAGCATCTCGCTCTTCCCATCGTGGGCGATGGCGAGAATATTGGAATGGAAGATGGACCAGACCACGGTCCCCATTCGCTTTTCCACCCCCAGCTCATCAATCTCCCTGAAGAGCTTGGCCGCGATGTCAATCCCCCTCACCGCGGCCTCGTGTTCCTTGGAGCCGAAGAATTTGTGGATCTGTTTGGTCAATTGCCCTCCGGGCTCAACATACTCGTTGATGAGGGTGGTCCTCGCCCCAGCCTTCGCCGCCTCAACGGCCGCAAAAAGACCTGCCGGGCCCGCTCCCACGATGGCGACGTCTGTAGTCAGCATGCTCACACCTCCCATTCCCCGTGCCCGGATTGGGTCCTGATCTTCATCCCCTCCCTCACCGGAGTAATGCAGGTCCGTACGCTGGGTACATTGTCCACAGTCATCATGCAATCGGTACACTGGCCGATTCCACAGTAGTACCCCCTTGCCTCGCCCTTCTTGACGGTTCTCCGAAGAACCTTAATGCCAGCTGCAATCAGGGCTGAAGAGATCATCTCCCCCGGTACGGCCGGAATCTTCTTCCCGTCCACTTCGATCTCGATGGTGGCCTTCACTTTTGATGGGCCCAGAATGGGATGGTCTTCGATTCTCATCGCTTCCGCCTCACTGTTGAAATCGATAGTAGTCAAAGGCCTCAAGGGAAAGGGAGGACCTCCCCGCCACGATCAGTTCCGAAACCAACTTGCCGGAGATGGGCCCCAGGCAAAACCCATGTCCTGAGTAACCCGCGTCAATCAGAAACCCCTTGATCTCTTTCACAAAACCGACGATGGGGATGGCATCCGGAGTCCATTCGGTGAGCCCCGCGTAACAACGGATCACCGGAACTTTCCCGAAGGAGGGCAGAAACTGCAGCGTATTGCGCGTCTGGAAGGAAATGGCCTCAAAGGTGACCCCTTTATCGTACTGCTCCACGGGACGGCTGGTATGGCCCAGCAGGACATTTCCATGGATGGTCTGGGTCCAATAGCCATAATCCCCAGGAGTCACGGTGAACGGAGCGCAGGCCGTCTCCGGAAGCTGCTGGGTCACCATCATCTGGCATCTCTTGGGCTGGATGGGGATGTCGATTCCCACCATCCGGCCGATGACCGGCGCCCAGGGTCCTGCCGCGTTGACTACAACCTCCCCCCACATCTTCCCCCTCGTTGTCTCCACGGCCTTGATCTCGCCCCCCGCGAGCGTAATCCCCGTCACCTCGGTATGGGTATAGAACTTCGCGCCCAAGGCTCTGGCCGCTTTTGCAAAGGCGAAGTCAGCACGGATGGGGTTGGCGATCCCATCGGTGGGACAGTAGGTCCCTCCAAAGATCTTCTCCTTCACCAGGCTGGGCATCATCTTGCAGGTTTGCTCAGGCGTGAGCATCCTCACATCCAGGCCGGCCTCCCGTTCCCTTTTCGCCCGCTTCTCGAAGTCCTCCAGTTGTTGCTCGCTTCTCGCCACCCACAGATTCCCCACCCTCTTGTATTCCACGTCATAGGAGAGCTCCTCGGAGAGTCCGAGCCACATCTCCACGCTCTCCATGGACAGGGGAAGCTCCGCAGGGTCCCGCCCCTGCTGCCTCACCCCTCCGGCGCATCGACCCGAGGCCTCCGCCCCAACGTGGCTCTTTTCCACGACGATGACGCGCTTCTTCCTCTTGGCGAGATGATAGGCCAAGGAACACCCCATAATCCCACCGCCGATAATCAAGACGTCCGTTTTCTCAGCCACCTCCATCGTCCTCCTGAACCTCATGAAAACAGCGGTGGAGTGAAGATAAACAGCAACTCCGCCTTGTCACTCCACACATTCTTCCACCGATGCCGGGCCCCGCGCCTGATATGAATGCTGTCGAGGGGCTCCAATGTGACCCGTTCGCCCCCAATCACGAACTCGAACCTTCCCTTAAGGCAGATGGCCACCTCCTCTACGTTGTGAATGAGGTCCTCCCGCGCGCTCATCCCGCCCTTTTCAACGGTGGTGTGGTGCACCTCCAAATGGGTGTTGTCGAACTTGGAGGAGATAGCGCGGATCAGGGATCTTTGCGACCTCATACGCGTAATGGTTCCCTCATTCTTTCGGATCACGACGTAGTCCTTCCGGGAATCCGTATCATCGAGAAAGAAATGGAGGTCTTTCCTCAGGCCTCGTGCGATCTTAAGCAGGGTGGTCACGGTGGGGACCATGTTGTAGTTCTCGATTTTATGGATTGTGCTGGCGCTCACCCCACTCCTGTTGGCCAGATCATTGAGGGAATAGTTCCGCTGAACCCTGGCCGATCTGATCCGGTCCCCGATCCTTTGCCTCGTGGATTTCTCCAAGAGATCTAAATCCATATCATTAACCTCGGTTTTTTTCATATGGGCGACATTTAATACACCATCGGAAATTTGTCAAGGGTTTTTTGAATTCAGAGGGTGAAACTCGGAATAAAGGTGGTACCCCTTCGTAATATAAGGCAAAGGATCGAGGAGGTAAAGCCGGGAGGGGGGATGTGGGTGAGCCAACCCTTCAGTTCAATGATTGCCCTCAAAACCGGGATATGAATTGATTTTTCGGCAGTCCTGTATTATTTTTCTTTCCGGCGAATTTCGCATCAAATCTCAGTTGGCTAAGAAAGGGGAGGAAGGAGAAATGAACGTGGATCTCAACTGCGACATGGGGGAAAGCTTCGGCATCTACCGTTTGGGCTTGGATGAGGAAATGATGGCCCACATCACCTCGGCCAATATCGCCTGTGGCTACCACGCCGGGGATCCCATCGTGATGGAACGAACTGTCACCTTGGCGAAAAAGAACGCGGTCTCGGTGGGTGCCCATCCCGGATTCCCCGATCTCGTCGGATTTGGACGTCGATCAATGGAACTCTCCCCTCGGGAGGTCAGAAACGACTTGATTTATCAAGTCGGGGCATTATCGGCCTTTGCCCAAATCGAGGGGCTCTCCCTCCAACATGTGAAACCCCACGGGCAGCTGTACAATCTGGCCGCAAAGGACGAGGACATGGCCAGGGCTATTTGCGAGGCCATGCTGGCGTTGGACAAGAACCTCATCTTGGTCGCCCTTTCAGGCTCGGGGATGGCCGATATCGCCTCCAAGGGCGGCCTGAAGGTTGCTCGAGAGGCATTCGCCGATCGGGCATACCATCGGGACGGAAGCCTGGTCTCCCGAAAGAAGGAGGGCTCCGTGATCCACGATCCCCAAAGCGTAGCTGAACGGGTGGTTCGGATGGTAAAAGAGGGAAAGGTCCAAAGCATCGAGGGGGACCTTATCGACCTGGAGGTCGACTCCATCTGTGTGCATGGGGATACGCCTGGCGCCGTTCAACTAGCGGAGACAGTCCGAAAGCACCTCCAGAAGGCGGGCATTTCGGTCCTCCCCATGGGAAAGTTCCTCTAAGGGGAATTAAGGATGTATCGGAGGCCCCGGTATTTACCGGCGGGGGATAGAGCTCTCCTCATTGAGTTCGGAAATGAGATCCATCCAGACATACATCGCCGGGTTTACGCCATGGCCCACGCAGTTGAGGAGGCCAAAATGCAAGGGCTCGGGGAACTCATTCCGTCATACCGCTCTCTCCTCGTGGAATATGATCCCCTGGTGATCGGCTTTCAAGGGCTCAAGGACCAGTTAGGGAAAATTGAAAAACGCCTCTCCCATGGCCGGATTTCCGAATCGAGAAGGGTCGAAATTCCAACGCGCTATGGCGGCGAATTGGGTCCGGACCTGGAATTCGTTGCCAGCCACAGCGGATTGACCACTGAGGAGGTAATTCGTATTCACAGTTCCCAGGATTACCTCGTTTACATGCTCGGATTCACCCCTGGTTTTCCCTACTTGGGGGGAAATCTAGAGAGGATAGCAACTCCCCGACTCAAGAAGCCGAGAATCAAAGTCCCCGCGGGTTCGGTGGGAATAGCGGAAAAGCAGACCGGTATCTACCCCATCGAGAGCCCAGGGGGTTGGCAAATCATCGGTCGGACCCCACTGAAGCTCTTCAACCCTCTTCAACCTCCCCATTTCCTCCTAGCAGCCGGTGATGTGGTGAGATTTATGCCCATCGACGAAAGGGAGTATCGGGTTTTGTTAAACCATGGAAGCACTTGAGATCCTTCACGGTGGGACTTTTACCACCATTCAAGATTTAGGCCGCAAGGGATATCAACAGTTCGGGATGCCCGCGGCCGGGGCGCTGGACATCACCTCCCTTCGACTGGCTAATCGTCTGGTGCACAACAACGCATGCCAGGCCTGCCTGGAGATTACCTTTATCGGGCTTCGGATCTTGGCACTCCGGGATATCCTGATTGCCGTAACCGGCGGAAACCTCATGCCAAAGGTTAATGAATCCCCTCTTCCCATGTGGCAGACGGTCCCCGTCCGGAGGAATTCCAGCATCTCCTTCACTGGGGTTCGAGATGGGATCCGATCGTACCTCGCCGTTGCCGGGGGAATTTGGGTGCCTGAGGTTATGGGGAGCAAATCCACGTACATTCGGGGAGGGATTGGAGGGGTGGAAGGGCGGCCGTTGATGACAGGAGATCGCCTCCATATAGGTCCCCCGGCCACTGGGCTTCCCCGGTGCAGGGTCAAGGAGGAACTCATCCCCCACTATGGAAGGGAATGGAAAACCCGGGTCATCATGGGCCCCCAGGAGGATTACTTTTCGAGGCGGGGAATCGAGGCCTTCACCTCGTCGGAATACACGATAACTCCGCAATCGGATCGGATGGGATATCGCCTCCAGGGCCCGGTGATCGAACATCGAAGAGAAGCCGATATCATCTCCGACGCTACCTATCTCGGAAGCATACAGGTTCCTGGCCACGGCCTGCCCATTATCCTTCTCGCGGACAGGCAGACCACGGGGGGATACCCAAAGATCGCTACCGCCATCAGCGTGGACGTCTATAACCTGGGACAGGCAAAGCCAGGAGACAGGATTCGCTTCTTCCCCATCAGCATCACCGAAGCCCACGAGGTACGAAGGAACTACGAAAGGCACATGGAAAGCTCTATGGAGACTCTCCCTTAACTCTTGTTCCCCCTCACAGAAAACCATCAGGTTGTCATCCTGAACCGCTGTCCCTTCCAAGTCATGCTCGAGGGATCCCTGAAAAGCTCGGAAAAGGAGCTCCGCCCGCGGGTTTACCCCGTGGCCGAGTTACCATGTTGACCCGATAACCGCAGCACTGCAGCACAGCAACACCGCAGCACCAAATTGGCGCAGCACCGCAACACTGGAACATCGCAGCACTTCACGTTAACCAATCAGTCCTCGCCTTCCTCGATGGCAATGGCGAAATCCGGACACATGAGTTCACACAGTCCACACCTTTTGCACCGTTCCATATCGCTTTCGGTGGGCAAAATGTAGCCCTTGGCATTGATTTCCGGGGAAGCCTTCAGGGCCTTTGTCGGACATACGTCGACACAGATGAGACAGCCTTTGCAATATCTTTCGTCAATCCACAATTTGTTCATTGGCTGTATCGCTATTGATGAGAAATTGATCGATGATCCCTTGATACGATTCATTCCATTCCGCCTTTGTGAGGTCGCAGAACTCCCCGATGGTGGTTTTCCTTTCGGCCGACTCCCTCGCCTTGCCGATTTGTATCGTATCCCGCCTAAACCTCTTCAATATGGCCACCGGTGACATCCGTTCATGAACGGGGCACTGGGATAAGATTTCAATAAAGGCCGTCCCTCTCTTTCTGATCCCCTTCACAATGGATCTTATGACTTGTCGGGGGTGGGCCGTTGTCCATCGGGCCACATAACTTGCCCCCGCAACCTCGGCCAGTTTGCAGAGATCAAAAGCTGCTTCCCTGTTCCTGTACGGCGTTGTGGTCGTGATCGTTCCTATTGGCGTGGTGGGAGCATGCTGACCACCGGTCATTCCGTAGAGTCCGTTATTCAAACATAGAATCGTCATATCGATGTTTCGACGACAGGCATGAATAAAATGATTGCCCCCGATGGAACCGGCATCTCCATCCCCCGTGAAAACGATTATCTTGAACGCCGGATTTGCCAGCAGCGCCCCTGTCGCCACGGCCGGAGCCCTGCCGTGGATCGTCCAGGCCGAATCGAAGTTCAGATAATGGCTCGTAATCCGGCCCGAGCAGCCGATACCGGAGATAAAGAGGAAATTCTCCCTTCTGATCCCGTCCTCCTGTATAACCCTATCCACCGCGTGCAAGGTATAATTCAACACTTGCCCTGAACCACAACCGGGACAAAAAATCAGGGGCATTCGAGGGCCCAGGGGCCCTTCCTCCTTGAGGTATTTGAGCATGGGATGCTTCTTCATGATAGTTCCCCACCTATCCTTGAAAGGATGTACTCGGGTGAATGCAATATGCCAACGCTCGGTATGGATACGACCTTCCTGCACCGGTCTCTCAATGCCTCGGTTATGGGATGCCTCATCATTCCCAGGTTCATCTCGGGGACGAAAATGGTGTCCACATGAGGGACCATCTCTCTCAATTTCTCTTCCGGAAAGGGCCAAAGGGTTACCAACCTCAGATAACCCAACTCCAACCTGCGTCCCTCACGCGCTTCGATGACCGCTTCCATTGCCGTCCTCGATACGGCACCGTAGCAAACGATAAGGTGTTTGCAGCCCTCGAGGAATTTCGTCTCTATGCGGGAAATCTCATTCGCATTTCCCTCTATCTTGTCCTGCAATCTCTTAACACAATGGTAGTTCGCCTGGGGGCTGTATCTCGTGATATTTCCGTCTTCAAGGTGAACCAAGGCCACGAAATTGACATTGTATCCCTCGCCCCAATTGGCCATGGGAGCGACGGTACCATGACCCCAGGGCAGGTAATCCTCGGGAGGTATCCCCAAATCCTGAGGTTTTATTCGCTCTATGACTTGTATCTCATCCCCCGGCGGAATAACGAGGGGTTCGCGCATATGTCCCACGGTTTCCTCCACCATCACTAACACGGGTGTCCTCCACTGCTCCGACAAATTGAAGGCCTCAATGGTCAGATCAAACATCTCCTGTACCGATGAGGGGGCAAGGGCGATAATGGGGCCATCGCCATGGTGTCCCCATCTCGCCTGCATGACATCCTGTTGGCTTGCAGTGATATACCCTTGCCCTGGACCCGCTCGCTGGATATCGATGATGACCATGGGCGTTTCCGACATGATGCCAATGGATATGGCTTCTTGCATCAATGAAAACCCCGGGCCCGAGGTCGCCGTCAGTGCCTTTGCGCCGCCCCAGGAACTGCCAATCAACGCACACGCAGAGGCAATCTCGTCCTCCATCTGGATGAAGCGGCCTCCAACTTGAGGGAACCGTCGAGAGGCATATTCCATTGTCTCTACTGCAGGCGTTATGGGGTAACCTGCATACACACGGCACCCTGCCATCAATGCCCCCTCAATACAGGCCTCATTACCCTGAAGGTAGTACTTTCCCGGTCTCAGGAAATGTGGATTATGTGCCTGCATGTTCTCCGCCATAGTGCATTCCCCTCTCGCGAGCCTCCATGTTGGTCTCCACCGTTTGGGCTGGGATAATCCCGGATAGTGCCTCCCGGAATGATGATTCTTTGATCGTGTGAGCTATTAGTGTGCGATCGATTTGAAGACTTTACCCTCTCGCCCTTTTTGACTCTTTCTGTAGACCTCTATTGCCACATCGGGACAGATTATGGCGCAAAAAGCACAGCCCGTGCACATCTGGGCGTCATCAAAGCAGGCGATGCGGATCCCTCTGGAGTTTTCATGCGCGGCCAGCTTAATGTGGCCTTTCGGACAGGCCCAGATACAGAGCCCGCACCCCTTGCATCGCTCTCCGTCAATGACGACCCTCCCCTTAGCGCTCACTGCAATTTCTCCCCTTTTCCTTTCCGCTGGATGGTCTCCATGCCCTTCTCGATGGCCTCCTCATTGATAGGGATGAGATGACGGCGATGCTCCGGGATAACCCGACCCAATCCTTTAGAGAGGGAGCCGGGCGAAATAACGCCAAGGGCAGCCGCCAGCGCACCGATGGCCACCATGTTTGCCACTTGAGGGTTTCCGAGCTCGGATGCAATGCGGTTGGCCGGGACCGCAACGAGCCTGATGTCCTCTCTCTCCGGAGACAGTTCAATGAGGGATTCATTATATGTCACGAGGCCCCCGGCCTTCACCCGGCCCTCAAACCGCGTCAAGGAGGCTTCGTTCATGGCCATCAATGCAGTGAAGGTATTCCTGACTGGGGAGCCGATCCTTTGATCGGAGATCACCACGGTGCAATTAGCCGTTCCCCCGCGCATCTCGGGTCCGTAAGAGGGAAAGAAGGTGACCTCTAACCCTTCATAGAGGCCCCCATAGGCGAGGAGCTGCCCCATAAGCATGATTCCCTGCCCTCCGGAACCGGCGATGAGTATCTCTTCAACCACTGATCTCAGCCCTCCTTTCCCGGTGAGGAAAAGGTCCCCAGGGGATAATAGGGGATAACCTCCTCAACGATCCTCTCCATGCAACTGACCGGATCCAACTTCCATTGGGTTGGACATGCGGCCAAGACCTCTACGAGCCCGAATCCCCGACCATCCATTTGGACCTGAAATGCCTCCCGGATCGCCTTCTTGGTGCCCATAATGTGCTTCACATCATGTATGGATGTCCGAGCAATGTAAGATCGTGGGGAAGCGAGGCAGAGGATTTCGGCCATTCTCAACGGGTAACCGCTAAAGCTCGGGTCCCGACCGTGGGGATAGCTCGTCGTCTTCTGGCCTATCAAGGTGGTGGGGGCCTGCTGGCCTCCAGTTGCACCGAAGACGCCGTTGTTCACATAGATCACGGTGATGCATTCACAACGGGATGCCGCATGGACGATCTCCCCGGTCCCAATGGCCGCGAGATCCCCATCTCCCTGGTAAGTGAATACTATTGCGTCCGGGCGGACTCTCTTGAGCCCGGTGGCCACTGCCGGACCCCGGCCGTGAAGGGCCATGACCATATCGCAGTCGAATTGACGCCAGTTGCGAACCGAACACCCCGCCGACGTGATGCCCACTGCCCTTTTCGTGATATCGAGCTCGTCCATCACCTCCGCGACAAGTCGATGGATGGTCCCATGGGAGCACCCGGGACAGTAAGGAAAGGGAACATCCGTCATGGAGGCGGGTTTTTCAAAGATCCTCTTCATCGGATGAGAATGGTGCATGTTCAATTCTCCTTTTGCCAACTGCCGCATCTCCGTACTTCATTCCACTTTGTACACCCGTACGATCTCGCCGTAGATCTCATCCGGGCTGAGGATATGTCCACCTCCTACGCCATAGTGGATCACCTCAGCCTTGCCGCACACCGCGAGCCGCACGTCCTCCACCATCTGTCCGTTGTTGGCCTCCACGACCAGGAATCGTTCTATCCTCGCAGGAAGCTCCTGGAAGGCCACCTCCGGAAAAGGCCAAAGGGAGATTGGCCTCAGCATTCCTACCGGAATTCCCTCACCTCGGGCTCTGGTCAAGGCATCAAGCGCGATCCGCGAGGTGCTGCCAAAGGCGACGAGAACCGCCGAGGCATCATCGGTCCATACCAACTCGTAACGCTGCTCCCTTTCCTTGCATCGGTCGTATTTTTCTCTGAGGCACCTGTTCAAATCGATGAGCTCATCGTCGGTATGGGGAGCCGCCTTGATGACTTTTCTCGGGTTGTCACCCTTACCCCGGATTGCCCATTCCTTTCGTGGCGGTTCGGTCCACGGAAGAAGCTCCAGGTCCACTGGTTCCATCATCTGGCCGAGGATAGCGTCGGAAAGGATAATCACCGGGTTCCGATAAGTATCTGCCAGCTCAAAGGCCCTGTAGGTCAGCTCGTAGAGCTCCCGGGCACTGTTCGGGCCCAAGACGAGGCACTGGTAATCCCCGTGTCCTCCACCACGAGTGGCGAGCCGGTAATCCGACTGCGCCGAGGCGATTCTCCCCAGACCGGGACCAGCTCGTGTAACGCAGATTACCACAGCCGGAAGCTGTGCCGCCGCCAGTGTTGTAAGCCCCTCTCCCATCAGGGTGAATCCGGGGCCCGATGAGGAGGTCATGCACCGTGCTCCCCCTGCAGCTGCCCCGAAGATCATGTTAATGCCGGCCAGCTCGCTTTCACTTTGTAAGAAGACACCTCCGACTTCGGGCAGCCTCCTGGCCATGTACTCGAAAAGCTCGTTCTGGGGAGTTATCGGGTAGCCGAAGAAATAGCGGCACCCCGCCCTGATCGCCCCCTCTCCCACGGCCTCATTCCCTCGCATGAGGGTCTTCTCCGATAAGGCCTGAGAACGCCTTGTCTCATCGATCATGCGAATTCAATCGCCCCCTTTGGCCCGCAAAAGGCCTGTGAATTTCTTCATATCTTTCGCCGTGTGAATACGTTGAACTGATTCCACAATCCTTTCTTGCAAAGTCGGATCAAAGACCTCCTTTGAATGCTCCTTAAAACGTATGACCAGTTCATCCCAGCTTAACGGATTATTAACATCACCCCGAGGAAAATCAATCTTACTCTCAAGATGTTTCCCGTCCGTTGTTCTTATTTTTACCCGTGCGGGCCAGCTTCTGGGGAACGCTGGATCGAGTTCTGGATCGTGGATAACCTCAACCCTCGCCATCACCTCTCGTATGCTCGGATCTGACAACGATTCTGGTAAAAACTCCTCGAATGAAACCCTACCCCTAACAACGGCGGCGGCCACGGTGTAAGGGAGGCTAAATTGCGCTTGGACATCGGTTTTGGGATCCATCTTCTCCTCCCATGGATCGACCACCAGGGGGAAGGCGGCCCCAAAAATCTCCACATGAATCCTCTCTATCCTATCAGGCCTCAAATCATGCTCCTTTTTTAGCTTGAGAACTGCATCGATGGGCGACTGGTTGTAGCGACAGCAGGCGTGGAGTTTGATCCCCGAGTCTAGTATGCGGAGCCTTCCCTCAAGCCCCTCGACTAAGCGAAAGGGCTCTGGATTCCCGGATGTCCCCCGAAGAAACCCCCATTTTCCCTCAAGTATCGCCCTTGGACCCTTGAATCCCTCGTTGGCAAGCAAAGCCGCTTGGATCCCCCTCTGGGCTGCGAGCCCTGGGTGAATCCTTTTGGTCCACGATCCATCCTCCAGGAACTCCATGGAGCCCGAGGCCATGCTTCCCGCAATTCCCAGGGCGCTTGTGGTCTTGTCCGTATCAAGTCCGAGGATTCGGGATACGGCAACAGTCGCGCCAAACGTGCCGCAAGTTGCTGTCGGGTGCCATCCGAGAGCATAGTGCTCCTTTGAACCAACAGCATCTGCAATCCTGAGCGTAGTCTCGTATCCTGCTACAACACCCTCGATGAGCCTCTTCCCGTCGGCACTGACCCATTCAGCAACTGCCAGGGAAGCGGCAAAGATGGTTGAGCCCGGATGAATTGAGGCAGGGGGATAAATGTCATCAAGGCTCAAGGAGTGTGAGGCCGTTGCATTGGCGAGGGCTGCATATTGTGGAAGAGTTCTTAGCCTAGTGCCAATGACGGTCCCATTTCCCTTTCCACCCATCTTCCGAATCAGGGAATGAATCTGCCGGGTAGATTCTAGAGAGAGTCCCTTTGGGGCAAGGCCGAGGAAGTCGAGCATAAGGTACGTCGTGTATCGTATTACCTCCGAGGACAGATCTTCGAATCGAATGGAAGTACAATGCTCAGCAAGCTTCCTCGTGTAACTAGCGTTGATCATTTATTGCCCCTCCCAAATAGTGGAAGGCTCCACTCATTGCCAACAGGGTTTCAGGAAATAAGGGTTAACGGTTGGTGCGACCGGAGTTTCCTGAGTTTTTGGAGAACACCGTTGTCCATGAGCGCAATCTGCCGGAGAAGTGGGGTACCCATCGAGGGTGAGCAAAACTTGTCCTGAGTCCCCATCGAGGGTGAGCAAAACTTGTCCTGAGTCTTCGACCCTGAGCTCCATTCGGCCCGAGCGCTCATGGCCGAGGGCAGACCGAAGGGCGTAGTCGAAGGAAAGGAAGGTTAAGGCTAAGAGGTCAAGGTTGAGAGGAGGTATTTCCCGTGCCCCCAAAAAGGTCACCTTGCGAGGGATTGTTGCGCAAATATCTGGAGCGAGCATAAGAGGATTTTTGGCAACTATTCTCAACCTCTAACCTCAACCTGCTGAGGGGTGATGAACCCCGAAGCGCTGCGAGGGGACAATGGTGTTCTCCTCGAAAAACCATAATCTGTTATAATATCAATACCTTACAAAAATAGACCCAGCAAAATCCAGGAAACTCCGGTCGGCGTAACCGTTGACAGAACGTGTGTTCGATCATTTAGAGAATGTTTTTCCTCTTGAGTTTCTCGACCTCATCGGGAGAGTACCCCAAGAGCTCGGCGAGAACTTCCCGATTGTCAGCCCCCAGACGCGGAGGGGGCCGGTATTCCCTGATGGGCGTCTTCGACATCCTGATTGGATTCCCGAAAAAGCGCAACGTCTCGCCCAAGTGATCGACGGAAATTACCATCCCCCGGCGTTGAATCGCGGGGTCGAGGAAGACCTTGTCGACCGTATTTACCGGGGCACAGGGAACCCCGGCCTTAACCAGGATCTCTTCCCACTCGGCGTTGGTCTTCTTGGAGAAAATGGGATTCAGGAGGGCGTGCAATTCTTCCTTATTCTTGAGACGGTCCCCCATGGTGAGAAATCTGGGATCGGATATGAGTTCCGGAACCTCAAGGGCCTCGCAGAGCAGGACCCAGAATTTCTCGCGAGGGCAGGCCACAGCTAGGTAATAATCCTTGGTCCTGAAAACCTGAAAAGGTACGATGGCCTGATGGCCGGATCCCAGCGGCCCCGGTACCTCTTCGCCATACGAGTAGTAAAGGGCCGGGTAGGTTATAAATGAAACCAACGAATCCAGAAGGGCAATATCCAAGAACTGCCCCTCACCCGTCCTTTGCCTGTGATGAAGAGCGGCTAAAATCCCCACCACGGCCCACATGGATCCGGCTAAATCGCCCATAGGCACGCCGAGCCTCAGGGGCCCGCGCCCCTGTTCCCCGGTCATGCTCATGGCACCGCTTAAGGCCTGGATTGTCAGATCGTATGCCGGCCGGGAACCGTAGGGGCCGTCGCCCCCAAACGCCGAAATGGAGCAACAGATGATTTGGGGATTGATCTCCTTGAGACGATCATAATCCGCGCCTAATTTGGTCAACACCCCGGGCCTAAAGTTATCGATGACGACGTCCGCCTTTTTGACAAGGCCGTGGAAAATGTTCCTGCCCTCATCCGTATTCAGGTTCAAGGTCATACTTCTCTTGTTCCGGTTGAGGCTAAGATAATAGAGGCTTTCCCCTTTGTGAAAATATGGTGGAATATGCCGACTCGCATCGCCCTCTTCGGGCTGTTCCACCTTAATGATCTCAGCCCCCAGATCACCCAGCACCATTGATGCGAAGGGGCCAGACATGAAGGTTGTCAGGTCGATCACGCGAATCCCTTCCAAGACGTTCTTCATCGCTAACCCTCTCCAAGACGACGACTAAGTTAAGAGTCACGTGGGGCTCGTGTTTTCACTCCTAAAGGACCTTTTAATGAAAAGAGACGGGCCCCCTTCGCCAGGGTTGGCCATTTGCCGTCGGAAGTGCTCAGCCGAATCCACAGGCACTTTCACCGTTGGAGACTTACCGGATAGCCACTCCTCGCCCTCTTTCCACATTACAAATGGGCTCAAACCTCACTGGGACATGTTCGGCTAAAACAGGACCCAGGCCGAGCAAACCCCTCTAAACGGTTAAAGATAAAGCTGTTGAACTCTATCTCTACATTCCCAAATAAGCCTTGCGGATCATATCGGACTGCAGGAGCTCTTCCCCTTTTCCCTCGACAACGATTCCGCCTGTCTGGAGGACATAGCCCTGGTTCACTATCTTGAGGACTTCCTTAACCTTCTGCTCTACAATCAACACGGTTGTCCCCTTCAGGCTAATCTCCTTGCACTTCTGGATGACCTTACTGGAAAGAAGGGGGCTTAACCCTAATGAAGGTTCATCCAGCATGAGCA
>SMTZ1_10005733_pt1 | contig 14059 bp, 20 predicted proteins | sample DeeMarSWOR136_30_FD_25667 | JGI IMG/M metagenome (IMG submission 25667) | reverse complement strand
GTCTATTGCCTCCCCCCTGCTGATCTCCATGTCGTGGCCTGACTCCTCCTTGGTGGTGGGGGTGAGAATCACCTCGGGGAGTTCCTCCGCCATCACAAGGCCGTCAGGCAGCTCAACGCCGCTGATCACCCTGGCACCGTCATGGTACGCCCTCCACGCCGACCCGTAGAGGTAGGCTCGGCACACCCACTCCACGTCCACGCGCTCTGCCTTGACGACCTTCATCGTCCTGCCGTCCAGGGTCTCCATGAAGTGGTTGGGGAAGACGTCCCGCGCTGAGGGCGTGGAGGCTCTCTCCCTTGTGCGGTATCAGCGTGGGGTACACGACGTCGTAGGCTGATATCCTATCGGTTGTCACGATGAGCATGTGGTTCCCCATGTCGTATACGTCTCGTATCTTGCCTCGCCTAGGAGAAGGTTTTCCGTCGAAGAGGTCGCTTGTTTCGAGAACCTCGACCACCCCGTCCGAGAGGGGGTCATCCACGTTGTAGGATTTCTTCATAGAGATCAACACCCTGGGACTTACACGCATAGAGCATGTTCGGTCATATTTAGGGTTTCTTTTAACACCAATATGCAACGTTAACATCGGTGAAGCAAAAAATTCAGAGAAAAAAGCTGCTGACAACTTATTTTGTACGTGTTTCCTTCAGGCAGTTAATGCAGAGTCTCTGCTCCTGGTCTCCACAATACTCACAGAAGCTCTTTCCGCAGATCTTGCACTCCGTGATGAAGTCCTCTAGTTCGCCACATATCTGACAATTCATGGCCGTACATATCTTCGGGGCGTGAACCATGATTCAAACCTTTCTATAGAGCCGCTGCTGATAGGCAAAGCGGCAGGTAGATTAATCTTGACAGTAAATGTTATGTAAACGATGTTCACATCCCGTCACTACAGCCAGAGAGCCATCATAAGGGACAAGACGCCGGAACAGGTCTATGGGACCGTCCGGGCATGGCTCGCGATGAACTCGTGTAGCTTCCAACAAGGCACGCCCCCCAGCTACATAGAAGCAGTATATAGAGCAAGCAACCCCATCACCCGGGTCGGGCTAAGAGACGACTATCCAAAAGACCTAGCCATTAGGATGACGGCCTTCGGCAGCGACACAGTGCTCCAGATAACCGTGACTCAACGGGATCCACGGTTCAAGGATAGGGGGTACCTATACTGGGGCAGCCGCATCGAGGGTCTATTATGGGAGCTTGAGACCCCGCCCACCAGAGAACAGGTCATGGCCTTTTACCCCCGGGACATGGTGAACGAGGAGATAAGGACCAAATTCAGGTTCTACGGCGTCGTCACCGCCGCCTTTCTGCTGGTTCTCTTGGTTTTCCCCGTTGACATAGAGGTGGCCGTCCTCGTAATTTTCGTCTTCGTCGCCCCAGCCATAGTAATCGGTGTACTAGACACGATAGATTACTGGAGGCTACGATCAAGGACGGCGGCGCCTGATCGACTATGATGTTGAGAGGTATCCGGAGGCGTCCTGAATAGACACAAGGCGTTTTCAAACTGTTTTTATGCTCACCCTACCGTTTCATGAGGGGATCACGTGATCGCTGCGCATGAGTTGAGCAGGCGTCACAGCGTAACCATTTTAGAGAGACAGCGTTACGTTGGGGGCTCCGGGCTCCACAGCGACGGCAAACTGAACTTCCACCCAAAGATCGGGGGAGACCTCACTGAGTTCATGTCGGAGGGGGAGGCATGGGACCTCGTGCAGGGAGTAAGGGATATTTTCATGAGTCTAGGCATCGAGATGGCTCAGGTCGACGAGGAAGGGCTCAGGGCGTTGGAGACCCGAGCCTCCCAGGCGGGGATAAAGTTCATCAAGATCGAGCAGAACCACATAGGCTCAGATTATCTGCCTGATGTCATTTCTGAGATGCAGCGCCGTCTAGAGGAGCAGGGCGTGGACATCAGGCTTGAGACGGCAGCCGACGAGGTGGCTGTGGAGGGCGGCCGGGCGGTGGCGGTCTCGGGTGGCGGCGAGTCGTTCGAGGCGGACGCCGTGTTGCTTGCTCCTGGTCGAATCGGCTCCGGGTGGCTCATAGAGCAGCTGAATGGCCTTGGGGTGGGCATGAGCTACAACCCCATTGACGTGGGCGTCCGTGTCGAGGTTTCCAACGAAGTTATGGACGAGGTGATCAACGGCTACGGCTGCTGGGACCCCAAGTTCCACATGTACACGCCCAGCTATGACGACTTCGTACGTACCTTCTGCGTCTGCCCTGCCGGCTACGTCGTCCGAGAGCCTTACGGGGACAGCCTCTTCGGCGCAAACGGCCACAGCATGAGGGACACCAAGAGTGGCAATACCAACTTCGCCCTCCTCACCCGGGTGAGCCTCACAGAGCCTCTCGAGAACACCACCGAGTATGGCCGCCGCATCGCCCAGCTCGCCAACACGCTCGGCGGCCACAAGCCCATAATCCAGAGGTTGGGCGACCTCCGCAGCCACAGACGCAGCACGTGGGACAGGCTCAGCAGGAGCCACGTGAAGCCAACGATGGAGGACGTGACCCCGGGAGACATCGCCATGACGTACCCCCGTCGGATAATCATGGACTTCATGGAGAGCCTAGAGATGCTAGACAGGGTGATGCCTGGCATAGCCGCTGACAGCACTCTCCTCTACGCCCCCGAGATAAAGTTCTACGCCATGCGCATCCAGACGGATGGGAGGCTGAGGACCAGCATACCCAACCTCTACGTCGCTGGGGACGGCGCCGGCGTAAGCAGAGGCATCGTCGGCGCAGCCGCCACAGGCTTCGTGGCGGTGAGAGGCATCACGGAGCAGCTCGGATAAACTTAAACCAAAGCCCGCAGTATTCACATCGACTTGGTTTCCAGTAACCTCAAGAAGCTGTTCGAGAAGGCGGTGGCCGCCGTGGTTAAACCGTTGGGAGGTTTCGGGGTGACGCCGAACCAAGTCACGGCGCTGGGGCTCGTAGTCGCTTTCGTCTCGGCTTGGATCTACGCGGCCTGGGGCGGAAACAGGCTGCGTCTCGTCTATGGTGCCTTGACCATCCTACTCTCTGGGTTTCTGGACGCGATAGACGGGGTGCTCGCCCGAGGCACGGGCAGAGCATCGAGGTTCGGCGGCTTCCTCGACTCGGTGGTCGACAGGTACAGCGACGCCTTGATGATCTCAGGCATCACCGTCGGAGGACTATGCAGCCTACCCGCGGGCCTCTTTGCCCTGACAGGCAGCCTCATGGTGAGCTACACGCGAAGCAGAGCTGAGGCGGAGGGCGTCGAGATGGCGGGGGTGGGCTTCTTCGAGCGAGCCGAACGAATGATATTCCTCGCCGCATGCAGCGTGGCAGCATACTTGTGGCCCCGTGCGTTAGAATACGGCGTCATGGCGCTCGCGGCGCTGGCTCACGTAACGGTTGCTCAGCGGATGCTACACTTCAAAAAAAGGGTCGAGAAGACCTAGCTTCTCGTTCTCCTGCGTCTACGGGGCACGTATTTCCGGTCATCCTTTGACCGGATCTTCACGACTCCGCGGTGTACTGCGCAGCTTATGCAGAGATACTTCGTGGTCTTGGTGCGGTTGATCTGCGCACCTTGATCTTTAAGCTCTTTCAGAACCCTCGAGTCCACCAGGCTTGTATACTTGGTCGTTCTCTTAGCCTTATCTCGTGGTACTTGGGCGCCGCAGTAGCTGCACTGGACCATGCCGGAGCGCCCTTTCCCCCCCTTGCTGCGTCCTCCGCTACTTCTCTTCTTAGGCAATCCCAAGCCTCACCACCGATATACGGAGGTCCGTTATAAACCCTACGAGGTCTCAGCCAACTCCCCCAGGATGAAGTAGACCACCTCGTCGAACACCGTGCGTGCCACCGTGGCGTAGCCTTGATGCGAGAGGTGGACCCCGTCGTCGCTGTATACGGGGTTCAGCCGGCCATCCGAGCCCGCGAGAGAGGAGAAGAGGTCTACCACCCTGATCCCTTCGATGTCGCAGTGCTTCGCTATGAGGGCGTTGAGCTCTCTTATCCGCGAGTTCATGCGGGCGTCTGCCTCTGTGGGAGTCAACGTGCAGGCTATTGGCTTAGCCCCTGTTTCGAGGGTCCTAGAGTAGAGCCTCACCAGGTTCCCCATGACCTGCCTCGGCTCCCTCCCGGCGTACAGGTCGTTTATGCCGGCCCATATGATGACGTAGTCGGGGCGCTCGGCCTCGACGCTCGTCTTGAACCTCCCGAGCATCCCGTCTGTGCTGTCGCCGTTGATGCCCTTGTTGATGAAGAACGCCTCGTAGCCTTTTAGCCCTAGCTCCTGAAGCCTGGCGCGGGCCATGGGCTCAAGCATGTCCGTGTACGGCGTCTCCGCGTAGCCGCCGTAGGGGCTGGGCGACTGGTAGCCCACGGTGAGGCTGTCCCCTAGGCACACGAAGGCGACGAACCTAGTGGCTGGCATCTCAACGCATTTGTGGGGCAGGGATATTAATACCTTGACCCCATGGATGTACAGGTGAATAGTTTTGCCCGAAAGCTTCAATAAGAGCGTCCTGGGCGCCGACCTCGTTTTGGTAAACGGAAAAGTAGTCACGGTGGACGAGAGCGGCACCGTCGCCAAGGCCGTGGCGGTGAAGGACGGCAAGGTATTGGCCGTGGGGACGACGAGGCAGGTGAAGAAGCTCGCCAACAGCGGCACGAAGATCATAGACCTGGAGGGGAGGCTGATGCTCCCGGGCTTCATAGACACCCATGAGCACTGCATCAGGCGTGGGCTCCAGATGGACTGGGTGCACTGCAAGTCCCCGCCCATGCAAAGCCTCGGCGACGTGGTGGAGGCGCTCCGAGAGAAGGCTGAGACAAAGCAGAAGGGGGAGTGGGTGGTAGGCTCGGGGTTCGACGAGAGCCAGTGGGAGGACAAGCGGTTCCCCAACAGGTACGACCTGGACAAGGCCTCCACGGAGCACCCCATCTACCTGGGGAGGGCGGGCGGCCACAACGCCGTGGCCAACAGCCTCGCCCTGGAGCTGGCCGGCATAACCAAGGACACGCCTCAGCCGCCGGGGGGCAACATCGAGCGAGACGAGAACGGGGAGCCCACGGGCCGCCTCGACGAGATAGCGGCCATGGACATGGTGAGGAGCCTAATCCCTAAGCCGTCTGGGTTCAGGGAGGTTGAGCTGCTGGTCGAGAACTGGCCGGCCTTGGAGGAGCAGTACCTCAGCTGGGGGCTCACCACCATCCACGAGGCCCACATAAAGGCGCCCGAAGCGCACGCCTACCAGATCCTCGACGAGGAGGGGAAGCTTAGGGCACGCATAGGCTTGATGCTCGACGGGATGACTCCCTACAACGGCTACGCCACGAGCGACCTGAGCCGCCAAGGCATAAGGCCTCCCTTTAGGTGGAGCGACAGGCTCATGGTGGTGGGCGTCAAGGTGGGCACCGACGGCGCCATGGGCAGCCTCACCGCGGCCCTTCACGAGGACTACGCCAACGACCCAGGCAACAAGGGCATCATCAGGTGCACGGCGGAGGACCTCACCGACGAGATAGTGAGGTGCCATGTCGCGGGCATACGGACCTGCACCCACGCCATAGGGGACCGCGCCATCGACATGACCCTCGACGCCCTGGAGGAGGCGATAAACTCGAGGCCCTGGCCCGGCCACAGGCACAGGATCGAGCACGCCGGCTATGTCCTGCCTAGGCAACTGGAGCGGATGGCGAGGCTCAAGATCAACATCTCAGCCTCCATCGGCTTCTGCCACCCCATCGGGGACAGCCACATCGCCGCCCTAGGCCCAGACAGGCTCTGCGGCTACTACCCCATGAAGAGCTTAAGAGACCACGGCATCGTGGCGGCTGGGAACAGCGACGGCTTCGGCGAGAACTACGCCCTAACGGGCATATATGGCTGCGTCACACGGAGATCGAAGGGCGGCAACTACCTCTGCAAGGACGAGGCGGTCCCAGTGATGGATGCGATAAAGGCTTACACATGGAACGCGGCCTACCTTGAGGGGAGCGAGGACACAAAAGGCTCCATAGAGCCGGGTAAGCACGCCGACTTCGTGGTCCTGGACAGGGACATAACCACGGTGGACCCCGAGGAGATCATCGAGACGAATGTCCTGATGACCATTATAGGCGGCGAGGTCGTCTACGAGCGTTCAACGTGACCCCTCGTAGATCTCTTCTATCTTCTTGACGTACTCTGGCGCCAGCCCGTGGGCCCTTGCTCCGGCCAGCATGAGCTCGACGTAGCCCCTCGACGGCGTGAAGGGCCCCTTGGGCTCAGTCACCCTGTACAGGTCGGCCTCATGCCACTCCCTGTCCTCGCCGAGGACCAGGAAGGTCTCTCGCCTGTAGAGTCCCTGGGAGACGCTCTCCAGCACGTCAAGGTCCAGAAGCTCGTCTTCGGGGACTTCGTAGATTACTCCGTGGACGAGTCCTCCCGGCTTCTCGATGATTGTGCTGATGCCTCCCTGCCGCCTCTCGCTCCAGAACCGGAACTGGACCTCGTAGTTGGGGAGGTAGGCTCTCGTGACGAACTCGGCGCTGGGACAGTAGCTTCGTAGGAACTCCATGTTAAGGTTCGAGCCGTAGCCGAAGTGACGCATGGATACCCATCGCGTTTCAGGGATTTAGGGGTATCCGCGTATGGGTTAATATGCAGGCAGAGTTTTATCCACGTCTGCACAGTCTCCACAGGTGACTCGTTGTCTGAGCCGAGGAAGGTAAGAGAGACTTTTGTGGCTCTCGTTCTCATCGGGTTCTTCGCGCGTCTGAGCTACGGGATGGCCAGGACGCCGCTGCTGGCGTTGTTCGCGAGGAGCCTTGGCGCTTCGTCGGCGGCGATTGGGCTCGCAGTGGGTATGTCCACCATCACCGGTATATTCTTCAAGGCTCCAGCCGGGACCTTGTCTGACATCTACGGCAGGAGGGCGGCGCTCCTATCCGCCACCGTCATCTTCGGTTTGATGCCGTTCACCTACGTCCTGGTCAACGACTACAGGCTGCTGGTGGTCATCAGGTTCTTCCACGGCTTCGCCACAGCCATCTACGGCCCCGTCGCGATGGCGGTCATAATGGACATCGCGGGGGATAGGAAGGGCGAGCTCGTGGGCACCTACTCTTCGGCGGGGATGCTGGGTGGGCTGCTGGCGGCGCCCCTGGGCGGGGGCCTGCTGAGGCTCCTCGGAGGCGACGACCCCAGCCTGGCCGTGTTCAAGCAGATATACCTTTTCGTCGGGGCGCTGGGAAGCGTGTCCCTGGGCCTGGTCTTCCTCCTATGGGGGAGGCTGCCCAGCAGGGCGTCCCCCGAGCCCCCCACCTTGATGGGCGTCATGAGTAAGTTCCGTGAGGACGTCTGGGCCGTAGTCACGGACACCCAAGTGCTCCTCACGAGCAGCATGGAGGGAGGGCAGAACCTGACGGTTGGTGCGCTGGAGGCTTTCCTGCCAGTCTACGTGACGGTCACCGCTGGACTCACCAGCTTCCACGCGGGGGTGCTCTGGGGCGTACAGCTGGTCGTGCTGATGTTCACTAAGCCGGTGATGGGGAGGCTGTCGGACAGGAGGGGCCGGAAGCCTATGATCACGGCGGGGATGATCATATGCCTCGTCTCCTTCATCATGTACCCCCTGACGAGGGACTTCGTCCTCCTATGCGGCCTGACCATGGTGTTCGGCCTCGGGGAGTCGATGGTGACCTCCTCCACCGCCGCCATGGTGGCCGAGCAGACCAAGGCGCGGGGCTTCGGCACATCAATGGGTGTCTTCGGGAGCCTGTGGGACGTCGGCCACGCCTCAGGCCCCATACTCACCGGCCTGCTTCTATCAAGGCTGGACTACGTCTCCGCGTTCGGGGTCATCTCGCTGATCCTCCTCGCCGCGACGGCCCTCTTCCAGCTCTTCGTCAAGACGTCCCCAGAGGCGACCTAGCTCAACAGTTCGAGGCCGGCGGCGTATGCCCCGAGTTCGGCGAAGAAGACATGGTCTGCGGTGCCGATGACCACGGCGTCGCCGTCCTCGGGCGTGAGTTCCAGCATAGACTCGACGAGGGCGCTCTCCACGGCATCAGTCAGCGCCGGGACCCTGAAAACCCCATCTTCGAAAACTAGTGTCGTCGCGCCAGACGCGCCTGAGATCAAGGCGTGGTCCCTCTGCTCAACCCCCAGCCTCACCTTCGCGGCACCGCCCTTCACGAGCACGGCGTAGTTGTACTCTCCGACAGTAAGTCTGCTCCTAGGAACCGGTTTCCCTCTGATGCGTCGGGCGAGCTCCTCTACGAGGCTCTCGCCTTCAGATGTCAAGCTCACGCCCCGCCGGCTGGATGAGACGAGGCCCTCCTCCGTCAGCCTCCTCAGCAGGTTCCTTACGGTGCCCTCGCCTAGGTACAGGTCGGCCGAGAGCTGCTTCCTGCCGGGGCTTTTTTCTTTGATGATGCGTAGAGCGATGGGCACATGGGCCGAGGTGAACTCTGGTGTCCGGCCCGGCGCCGTCTTCCCAGAAAGAGCAAACAACGTCTCCGCGGGTCTCACGTTTTCTGGTATCCTCCAGCCCCGGTTAAGTTTTATGAGAAACCGGTGTAGATCCACGCCGCTGCGTCGCCGTCGTGGAGCCTCCACTGGTCGGCGCCAACCGAGCCTGACTGCCACCTATCGTCGTAGTAGCTCCAGAGCCAGTACTTGTCTGCCTCTCCGCCGACGCCGTTCACCGTGTTAACGAACGCGCCGAACTCGAACAACGTATAGTCCAGCTCCGCGACGCGACGCGTGGCGTTCAGGAGGGACTCACCCGCCCCTATCCTGGTCCCGTTGAACCACGCGAAGGTGCCGTTCCCGTAGTCTATCATTATATCCACGGTCGCCGTGAAGCTCTCGAGCTCGCTGAGGGCTCTCTGGTAGTCCGCCTCCAGGGCGGCGACGCGGGTGTTCAGGTAGACGGCGCCAGCGCCGGCGGTTATGGTCGTGCATAGGAGGAGGGCGGCAGCCCACCTGTAACTTGAGTCTCTAATCAACATTTATCATGCTCCTGATGGCTTGAAGGAGGGGGGGCAGCCCTATGGCGAAGAAGACGGCGTTGCTCAGCTCATGCACGATGGCGAAGGGCACGCCGCTGATCAAGGCAACAGAAACTGGTATGCCGGCGACGTAGGCCGAGACTATGTTGGTGAACAGGTCGTAGACGAAGGTAAGCAGGAACCCGGCGACGCCGAGCCTGAGGTCGGGGCTCCAACCCGCCTCAACCCTTAATCCTCCGCGGAGTGCTCCGCCGGCGAAGCCGTATAGCATCTCACCGAGGATCGTGGCGGCCAGCGTCACAAGGTTGACGCCGTATGGGTTGATCGTGCCGTAGACCAGCCAGATGAGGGCCCCCAGGGTAGCCCCGAAAACCGAGCCGTACAGGTACCCGCCCGTGAAGACTATGAGGTCCATGAACTTGACGTTGATCACCCCTATGAGCAGGTAGTTGGTGGCGACGGCCGCGGCCGTCATGACTGCGAGCATGGACGCCTTCCTCGCTGGGGTCAGCCTGTTCTCTTTCAAGTCCACACATACTGGATGGACCATCCATCCAATAAGCTTTGCCACTGAGCTTTTACACGACCAACGCGGAGACAAACCCGTGATCGAGTACTTCGACGCCCCGGACATCAAGAAGCGTATACTGGAGATAATAGAAGTGCTCCGCTTCGACCACGTCGACCCCGGGCGGGTCCACTGCGTAAGGAGCAGGGGCAGCCAGGCCAAGAAAACCATAGCCAGGATACACGGCCTCGGCAGGATATGGCAGGAGGCCCTCAGGATGGAGCCCACATACATCCTGGAGGTCATCCACGAGCTGTTCGACTACTACCCCCGTGAGGCCCAGGACAGGACCCTGATCCACGAGCTCATGCACATCCCACAAGGCTTCCGCGGCGGCTTCAGGCACCACGGCGACCACGTCACAGCGGAGAACGTGGAGACGTGGTGCCGGCGGTACCGGCAGAGGCGCAGGGAGCTAGGGCTGGACAAAGTATAAGTCGCGCCGCAAAGAGGTTCACACGATGTACCCGAGCCTCACCGTCAGGGTCGTCGAGGAACCCACTACCCTCAGGGAGTTCATAGCCACGCTGGGGAAGGACGCCCTCTACGCCTACGACAGGCGCGTCGTGGGAGTCCTCGTCAACGACAGGAGGCTCTGGGACTCCGCGAGGCTCAAGCCGGGGGACAGGGTCGTCGTGTTCCCAATCATAGTGGGGGGATGAGAAGGGGGTAGAGCTCCAGCTGGGTCAGGGTCAGCAGCACGGTCACCAGGACCCCCCACGCGACCTGCCCCACCGTGTGCATCCTCAACTCGAGCCGCGCCCACCCAACTACGATCAAGATCAGTGTGAAGGGCCAGAGCCTCACGCCGTACTGGTGGACGAGGAATGTGGCGGGCCCCGCGACGCCTGAGGCGTGGACGCTGATCTTGTACCTCAGCGTGATCATCATCATAAAGACGCTGTTCACGAGGTAGCAGGCCATCAGATAAACCATGGCGGCCGGCGCCTCGAGGTAGACAAGCGCAAACGTGCCCAGGACATAGCTGGATATCGCCCCCAGGAAGGGCTTGGTCCTCTCGTCCCTCTCGTTGACCATCATCTCCGTCACTATACCGCTCCGCCTCTGGACGAAGATAATCAAGATAGGCAGGACACCCGAGAAGAAAATCGCCGTCGCTAGAACCGAGGGAGAAGGCCCCGCTGGGTCCGTTAGGTAGATGTAGACACACGTAGCCACGGCGAGCAGCGGCGCGTTCATCAGGAGGGTGACCGCCTTCGCCAGGGACTCCCTTTTACCCATCACGGATACCTCTTGTAATTATCAACATATTCACTCTCTAGCGATATATACCTCTTGTTCTTCCCCGCCTTTATTATAGGCTCGAATGGCTTCCCGGGTGAACGGGGGGCCCAGAATAACCATCACCCGCCCGTAGAAGTTGTGAAGGTCCCCAACAGAGGGCCTGAGGTTACCCGAGGGGTGGCTGTGAGCGGTCCCGATTATGGAGAAGTCTATGGGCAGCATGTGAGCCGGGAAAAAGGCGAAGCCCCTGCCACCTGACCCGAGGGGCGGGAAAAGGTACTCGGTGATCGTGATCTCGTCGTCTCTCCTTTTTCCTCGGAGGAGCAATATAACCTCCCTCGGGTGGACGTCTCGTGCCATGTCAATCATATCTAGGAGGAGCCCCTCCGGCACCACGAGCCGCATACATCACACCTATGCGGCGGTTAAATAAAGCCGTGGCTATAACTTGTGTCTGATGATCACCACGGTCCTCATGGACTACGACAGCACCCTCCACGACATGGACGGCGTCATGGAGCGAAGCCTCGACGGAGTGCTCGGGTACACGGGGGAGGAGCTCTACAACACGTGGGTCTACGACGTCCACCGAGCCCTGATACACCAGAGGTACATAGACCGCCACGACGACCTAATGTTCCACTGCACCCTCCTCTTCGACCACCTAGAGCTACCCTTCGACAAGGAGGCGGCCGACCTCATCTGCGCCAAGTTCGAGGAGGCCCAGGAAACTGCTAAGAAGAACCCCATTTATTACCCAGATGCTGTCCCCGCCCTCGAATCCCTCAAAAAAATGGGTCTAATCCTCTGCCTAAGCACAGGTTACGGGGCGGGGGAAAAAGCCAAGACCATGGAGCTCAGGACGGGCAACAAGTTCTTCAAGCACACGTTCAGCGAGCAGACGCTCGGGGTGCTAAAGACCGAGCCGGAGTACTACAGGAAAGCGCTGAGGCTAGCCAAGGCTAAGCCCGTAGAGACTTTGAGCGTTGGCGACACTCCTCTCAGCGACATTAGGCCAGCAAAGCTGGTGGGCATCAAGACCATATGGGTCAACAGAAACCAGGAGCCCAAGCCACTGGAGGAAGACCAGATCGCCGACTACGAGACCAAGAGCCTCAGGAAGGCGGTGGAGATAATAAGGAAGCTATAACGGGTCAGGCTCAAACCTTTCCAGGGTGCCCCTGGAGATATCTACGACTGTCTTGGCCATGACGATGGGGAGCTGCCCCTCTATCTCCAGGTTGTAGACGATGACGTACCTGCTCTCGTTCATGGGGTACTTCATGACGCTCTGCACCTCAAGACTCTTAAACCGGTCGCCGTGGATCGACCTCAGCTTGTCCTCCAGTATGGCTGATACCAGCTCAAGGCCATGCAACTCGATCAATATGCGGCTTCGGCGGCGGTTTTTAACCGTTTCTTCTTGTTTCGCTCATTCAATTTTATCGATTGATACTTTCTTGTTAATATATTATTGACCCAAATCAATGGATGTTTTTCTGTTCATCATTTATTGACTTGCATCAATTTATACCTTTTTGTTAACCATATTGTTAAAATTATCCTATTTTTTAATCTTTTCATTGTCCGTTTCCTCCTTGTTCACCTAAGTTATACAATTGTATACATTTGTTATATATTTTGTAGCAACTAGTTTATGGAGCACAGTAATATAGATCAACGATACATAATATTGCTAGCGAACAGCACATGGCACTGAACAAGAACCACGGGCAGAAGGGGGCAGTTATTCCTTGAACATAGAACTCGTTAAGACCCTGAATGTGGCGCTGACATGGCTCATGATGATGGGGCCGATGCTGAAGTGGTGGACCAAGACGGTGCTCGCCAACAGGTAGCATGATACCTTTTTCGCCTTCCGGGGGTGGGGCTCTACCCCACCCTCGGTTTGCAGATTACCTCAAGGACCCTCGTATCGAAGAAGCGGTGGGTGTTGCTGGGCAGCAGAACCACCGCTGTGTCGGCGCCGCCGCCCGAGCCTCCTATGGCGATGCATTCCTCGCCGGACTCTATGAGGCCCGCGTCGCAGGCCATGCACGCTATCTCCAAGGCGACCTTGACGCCCTGGCTGAATAGCCGGAGTGTGTGGGCGATGATCTCGTCTACCTGTATGGCCCCGAACTTCTGCTTCACTGCTCTGCCAAGGCCGCCGAAGGCGTGGAGGTGGTAGAAGACCTTGCCTCCGTTTGCCTCTATTTTGTCGCGGTTCTCCTTCACCATCCTGTGCTGGTTGGCCTCCCTGAAACCCATCATTCCCGCCGAGACCACAAGGTTATAGCCCTTGAAGACCTCGGACGCCAGCGCCCCGGTGTAGCCGGTGTAGCTGGCCACGACGATGTTCTTGATCCTGAGTTCCTCTGCCCTACTCTTTGCTAAGGAGAGCGTCTCCTCGGTGTTTCCTTTACCCAAGGATTCGAAGGAAACCGTCTTCAGTTCCTTTAACGTCATCTAATCTCAAATATAGAAGGGTGGACGAGGTATTAGAGTTTAAGAAAAATGGTTAGCCTCTTGGGATTACGACGTACTTAAGAAGCTCTTTCGGTGTCAGCCCTTGAGCCTTCCCCCAAGCCAGGCCCACCAGGTTGTCTTTCTCTATCTCGCTGTAGACGAGGTAGGCCATGATGACGTTGAACCCGTATTCGTCTGCCGACCTTGAGGCTGTGACATGATCGTATTTTGCGAGCCGGAGATATGTCCTGATGAGGGCTACGTCTCCAGTGTAGATGGGGCCAAGTATCTCGGCGTATGGAGTCCCGAGGCCCTGGATCACGGGCCTAATGTTCTCAGCTTCTATGATGTCGTTGAGCTGGGAGACGCCGATGCCGTATGTGGCTGGGAACAGCTCTTCGACGTTCAGCGTCTTCTCCTTGTGTCCTCTCTGCTTTATGGCGATGAGGACGTTCTCGATGTCGGTCTCGAGTTCGACAAGCTTGCGGACGATGCGGCGATCCTTAGTCGGCAGCCTTTCCACCGCCTTCAGTATGGCTGAGTCGTTGAGGTAGTTGAGCATGAGCTCCAGCGGCCACAGCGCATCATACTCCTTATAGAGACCCATCTGTTCGCTGACCTTGGCGTAAGGGGTCCCACGGAGCATGTCCACAACGCTTTCGAGGCTGTCCGCCTTCACCATCTCTTCATAGCTCGCCACCTGGTAGGCGGTGATGGGGATGAGGCTGAGCCTTATCTCGTCCTCGGAGGCGTCGCTGAACTTACCTCGGAGGATTCGTTTGA
>SMTZ1_10004470_pt1 | contig 14063 bp, 14 predicted proteins | sample DeeMarSWOR136_30_FD_25667 | JGI IMG/M metagenome (IMG submission 25667) | reverse complement strand
TGGCATCGGAGTGATATCTGCGATAATCTCAGCTTTATTATATTGGAACTCGCTGTATAATTCGTCTCTTCTAATAGTAGCTACCATCTTCCTCTTAACCTCAGGCTTTTGCGACGCATTAGACGGCGCTCTCGCAAGAATTTACGGAGAAACTACAGTCTTCGGCGATTTCCTCGATTCTATGCTAGACCGATATGTTGACACAATTGTTTTAGGTGGCATAATTCTCGGCGAGCTGTGCCATCCATTCTGGGGGCTTACCGCGCTAATCGGTTCGCTACTGGTGAGTTATGTTCGCGCTAGAGCTGAGGCGGCTGGAGTGAAAATGGAAACAGTGGGTATCGCTGAGCGCGCTGAACGCTTAATCATAACGGCAGTAGCAAGCCTTCTCAGCATCATTTGGCTGAAAGCCTTGGAATGGGGCATAATTCTTATTGCAGTTCTCACAAATCTAACCGTGCTTCAACGTGTGATTTATTTCCGTAAATCTCAAGTTGACTCTTAAAATAGTCAGCGCCTGAAGGGGTTTTTCCTAGACCGTGTTTTCCGGTCAGCTCGCGCGCGACAGGAGTGACTGATCTAATTGTTAAAGATGAATGCATATGTTTTAGAAAAGATACAACCATATTAAAGAAACGATGATAAATATAACCGATGAATCAATCCAGATTAACGTCAAATACCCCAGTTCTAACTTGTAGATTTTCGCGGAGATTTTATGTTTGTGTTCTACGTAATCGAAACAAGCTATGTGCAATTGTTGAAGAAAAGTTACAGTGGTTTGCTCAGGTTCATATTTCACTTCGTTTTTCTCTTTTGGCTTTACGTTGAGTATCGCTGTTGTTAAGTGACTCCAAAAGAATGTTCGGCCGAGAATGTAAACAGTTAAAACAATGAATCCGCTTAGCGTCAAGCTAATTGTAATGCTTTTCATAATTTCTGTGGTTAAGGGAAGAATAATGATGTTTATTGTGGGATCTAGAATAAATGGAATAGACTTGATGAAACCATAGAATGCAACGGCTATCGCTGTAAGATAAGCGCCGTGTGCAATGCATTTTGATGAATAATATTTGAGTAAAGCCATACGAGCGTCTTGTTTATCTTGCAGTGTTAACCTGAATTCTTCCATAATTCTTCGTCATTTCTATCCGTGTTTCTTCTTAATATGTGTAAGCACCATAGCCAATTTTTCACCGATATATTTTCTTTATAAACACAATTCGCTAGGTCAAGCGCTATTTATAATGTCGCCTCAAAAATGTCAAATTTGAGTGAAGCCCTTGGGGGTTTTTCCGCTCTACGATGACTTCTCGTGTTCTGCCAATATTTTTGCTGGGATATAAAGAGTGACTGCCGGTTTTGTTGGAGGCGTTGTGGCTTTTGCTGTCTTCTTTCTTTTTCTCCTTCTATACCAGAGGTAGATGAGAGTTGCGGCTGCTGCTGCCATACTTAAGCCGAGTACTGCAAACAGTGCCCAAGGTATCTCGGGAAGTGCATTCACCGTAATTTTGCTGATATCTGAGTCGGTTGCTCCATCGTCGTCCGTTACTGTCAGAGTCACCGTGTAGTTTCCAGTCTTGTTATATGTGTGATCTATGATCATGCCGGTTTTGTTTGTTCTATCTCCGAAGTCCCAGAAGTATTTGACTATATAGCCATCTGGGTCGTAGCTTTCGGATGCATTGAAGTAGATTATTTTTCCTACGTTTACTTCAGTGTCGTTTTCAGTGAATGATGCTATTGGTTGTCTATTTAAGACGGTTTTGGTCATGTTTTTTGAGTTGGTTGTTCCATCATCATCAGTGACTGTTAGAGTCACTGTGTAACTGCCATCGTCCTCATAGGAGTGGATAACTTCGACTCCGGTTGAATTTGTTTCGTCTCCGAAGTTCCAGAAGTATTTGACTATATAACCATCTGGATCATAACTTGTTGAAGCGTCAAAACGGATAACTTCACCCGTAAGCACAGTTGTTGTATTATCGGTAATCTTTGCTACAGGAGGAATGAGAATTATCTCCAACTTAACGGTGATCGTTGTGCTCACCTCGTTGTTAGCCAAATCCCCATCTTCAGCCAGGATGGCTTCGGCTGTAATAGTGTAGGCGCCTGGATCGACGCCTGTAGTATCCCAAGCAAATAAGACCATTGTATCATCTTTTGAAGCTAGCGTTACACATTGAGTTTCGATGGGAGTTGTGTCGTACGTAACCGTAACTTCAAAAGTCTCATCAGAGTCGCCTAGATTTGCGACATCCACGCTAATGGTCACAACATTTCCATGTGTTACTTCATCTGGAGCGGAAACGCTAGTAACAGCCACATCATGTGTCAACATTGGCAACACAGTAACTGTTCCATCTATGTACAAGTTATTATCCGTATTCTCTTCACCTTTGACAGGAGGCACTTCTGCCCTTATGGTATAATTTCTCTCAACTACACTTACGGTATTCCAAGTTACGCTTAGCGTTGTAGTGGTTTCCGCTTCTAGGCTGACGTTTGAGATAATATCTATTGTGATTTCGTCGCCGATGACTGCTATATCCATGTCTGCATAGACGTAGACATCGAAGACTTCAGATTTAGTTCCTTCATTGACAACGGTAACATAGATTCCTACAGCGTCGCCTATGTACGCTTGGTCTACGCTGGGTGCAACGTTGCTTATAGCTATATCATGGATTGGCGGCTTGAATATGTCCTCAATAAGCTCAATAATGTTTTCCACTTTCTCAATCAGTGAAGAAGCGTACTCATCAGCAACCCATTCTGAAATTGTCCTTTTTAGGTCATTTGTCAACTTATTTATGGCCCCTCCATATTCTCCTGATTCAATTTGGTTGATAGTTGCGCTAATCTTGTTGGCCAGTGCTTTTCTTTGTCCCGCTGCGGCTCGCGGATTATTGAAACCATCATCTCCTACAGGGAGGTCCAAGACATCTTCATGTAGGTCTTCCAAAGCTTCGATTACTACTGTTTGGTCTGATCCTACTGTTGCTGGAATCATCAAGATTGGTGTCAAAATTAGTAAACAAGCCAATAATATAGTAACAAGACGCGCGATTAGCCGTTTTTTCACTTTTCTCTCACCTTTCACGCTTTTACTTGTTACATTTAATCGTATTTCAGCGACGTAGTACGGCATTTTGTGTGTACTCCCTTTATTAAGTTATCTAGCCCGACAGTTTCTTCCTTTTCTTTAAATAAATGAAGTATTCCTTTGGCAAGAATATTTCAAATCGAGACGTGTGATACATCTATAGTCCAACTCTATTGTGTTACAAAAGATAAAATTGCCGCAATCTATGCGATTCTGTTCAATTTATTGTAGTCGGATTCGTCGTTGATTGGAGAAAAGCATCATTGTTTCTCTGGTTGAATCGATTTTCGTCGATTTCTTCATCCGGAATATCATAAGATGTTAATTTTTACGCTGCAAACCTGATACTTCATTTGCTAAATGTTAACCTGTGAAAAAAATAACACATTAAGCTAGCTATTGGCATTTTGTCAGGACTTTGCTTGGTGAAGCTCGGTTCTTAAAGGGAAAAATAAAGAAATCTAAATGCCCAAACCCAAGTCTACGTCGCAAAGCTCGACCAACTGAATTTAATTCCTGATTTTTAAGCCATTTTTGCAAAACTTCTAAAGACGCGACTCTGCTAAGGGCAGCGGGAATTAAACATACTGAAAATATTGAGCATGAATTCATAAATGATTAATTAGGGAAGCAATCTTCTTTACTGCTGAGGTTCAACTTTGGCTAAGACTAAACTTATGCTTGAAGAGATACCTGAAAGGAAAATCGTAGTCTATAAAACTCTTGTTGACCCCACTGTAGTAAAGATCGCTGGAGAGAAATTAAAAATCAAAATGTTTACCCAATTCTTGTTTATGAAGCCTCGACCTGAAGAGATACAAACTGTTTCTGTTGAGAAATCCTACAAGCCATACTTTCTGGTTGACGGTAACTATTCTATTGACTATTATCGCAAGCGTTTCTACACATTCAACGTCGACAAAAGAGTTCAAGAAGTAATTCTGCTCGAGAGAACACTTACGCCTGATCTCCCAAAAAAACGTTCTAATATGCCCTACCAGTCGATAACGCTTGAGGGCGAAGAACGCTTGGTCTATGAGAACAAAGCATGTCTCATCCTAAATGAGGCGGGGCGTGAAGTCAATCCTAGACAAGTGCCTTCTGCTCCATGCGAAGACCATCCAAAGAAAGTATTGAAAGAGTTTAAAGAAAACATGAAAAATGTTGAGGCGGCTCCAAACAAAGAAATCGATATTCTTAGCTCTAAGGTAATTAAAAGACCCACTAACGTAGAACGCGTAGTTCAAGAACAATTCCAAGTTTCTGAACGTTCAGTAATCTACAAACCGGTCTACGAACTTACATTCAAAAATGTTAGGACGGACGAAGTTAAAACCGCGAAAATAGACGGCGTCACGGGTAGACCCATCCTATGATAAGTGGATGACGCCAAGAAACACTTTCATTCGAATCAACGACTTGCATCACCACCTTGCTATGAAATTCCAGTGTTAGACTTGGTTCCATCGCTCTTCAGCATGAACCATAAATCTATAGTAAAATCTTGCATGCATGCAAACGTTTTATCTAGCAATCAGTGGAATGTATGTGTTAGCGACGAGAAGACGTAGATGAGGCTTTCGCTAGTCCAACTTAACTGCTAACAAACGTTTAAATTTTTCACAAAAAAGTGTTGCTGTAACTCACCATGTTGGTTTTGATAGAAAAATCAGTGCGTTGTTATTCTTGTTCTGTTCCTCATTCCCTAACAAGTCTCTAATCTCAGCATAACTTTCAAGATATTTAGCGCCTTTACTTGTTGTCTTGTAAAATTTTTTTTCTCCCTTTTTCACAGTTTTGAGGAGTCCTATTTCCAGAAGGAAAGATAAGTATTCATTAAGTTGCGCAAAGCTTAGGTTCGCTTTGTACATGATCTGAGTTTTGAGCGCTCCATTACTGGTTACCGATAATACCTCAGCCATTATGTGTAAACGATCTCTGCGTTTACGCGCGTTTTTCCAATTTTCTTCAGCCAATTATAAAGCCTCGCTAAGTGTTTTCTATAATGTTCATCTATAACATTACTAAAACCTGAATCTTAAAAAGGAGTGTTCCTTGCAAGAAAATATTCCAAGACACGAAATATTGTCTTGACAAGTTAGCACTAGATATAGCCATGTATGCATGCTGGCTTTATTTCATAATCTATCAGGTATGTACATGTGATACATATGTCAAATTCATCAAATCTATATGTGAGCTTGTGCTGAAATCTATTGGTGAAAAAGGTTTCATGGTTTCGTTCGAGTTCTCTGTTATTGACATTGTTCTGATGATAGCAATTGTCGTACTTTTAGCGCTTTACCTAACTAAATCGTCAACCGAGCGTCGCGCTGAACTAGAACGCTCTATTAATGAAGAAAAAACTCTAGAAAAACCAACGTTATCTGTTGAGACCAAAAAATCCTCTGAAGAAGCGTCGCCGACAACAGGTGTTGAAACGGAGAATTCCGTAAAATGCACTCACTATTTCGGATATTTGAAAACACTTTCTAAAGATGCTTCAATACCAGATGAATGTTTCACCTGTCCTAAATACATAAGATGTGCTTTTGAAGGCAAATAGAGTTTGGAGAAAAAAATTCTTTATTCTCCATGGTTAAATATTTCCTCAGCTTCGCATAGTCATATCCTGTATCGGATGCTATATTTTCTTTGGTCTCTTTGAGGATGTGTATTTTTGTAGAACGATTGTACAATAACATTTATTAAGTCTTAATACATATTATAAATCTGCGGTGAACAACCAAAAATGAACATGTCTAAGATAGGAAACGAACGTGTAGTCGCAACAGCCGCCTTAGCGCTAATTGTTTACACTTCAGCCCTTGCTCTAGCAGGCTTCGTGATTTCGGAAATTCAAGCTAATAGCCCGCCAATATCAAATGCCGGAGAAGTGAAGGCGATCGGAGTAGGAGTCTACTGGAATTCTGACGGTACAAACGAGGTGACTTCAATTAATTGGGGTATACTTGAGCCTGGTTCAAGTACGAACCGTACGTGTTACATTCAGAACAAGGGTAATTCTGCCTCAACCTTATCTGTGAATACAGCAAATTGGGTTCCGACGAATGCTTCGAATTATATATCTTTGAGTTGGGACTATGGGGGACAGCTTGTTAATCCAGATGAGATAATTCCAGTGGTCTTGACGCTGGCGATTTCAGGTAATGTCACAGGAATAACTGGTTTCAGCTTTGATATTATTATAGCTGTAACCGGGTAAGATTATAAAACTGCAGTTATGCATAGACACAAGTTGTCTCTGCTTTCCCTTTGATATTCATAATCTAACATAGGTATCGTCAGTGGTCGGGATCACTGATTTCCCGACAGAATGAGCGACGATACTTTTCAATTTGTGAATAAGCCATTGGGCATGCATGTTCATCAAGGAGAAAATAGAGCCTTAAGTTAAAAAAGTTAATGTATACAGTCAGGTATTCTAAAAAAGGTGACATTTTTGTAGTTCAAATAATAAAGAGTTCGTTGAATATGTGTGAGACGGTGAGTTTGGCTGTTACCCGGGTTATAATGCACTTTGACCTCGATTATTTCTTCGCTCAATGTGAGGAAAGAGCAAATCCAGACTTGAAAGAGAAACCGCTCGTTGTGTGCGTTTACTCAGGTCGCACTGAAGACAGCGGAGCAGTAAGCACTGCTAACTACATAGCAAGAAAATACGGAGTCAAATCGGGCATTCCCATAGCTTTTGCCAAAAGATTGTTGAAAGAAACAAACGCTGTGTTTCTGCCAGTAAACTTTGAACTATATAAACCTGTCTCAAATAACATAATGAAAATCCTACAAGTACACGGTGAAAATTTTGAGCAGTGGGGCATAGACGAAGCATTCATAGAAGTAACCCAGAAAGTTAAAGGCAGTTTCGAAATGGCAGAAAAACTTGCTCAACGAATCAAAAATGAAATACTGGCAAAAGAAAAACTTACGTGCTCCGTAGGAATTGGACCAAATAAATTAATCGCCAAAATTGCATCAGACATGCAAAAACCTGACGGTATAACAGTAGTGAAGCCAGATCAAGTTGAGAACTTCCTATATTTATTACCCGTAAGCAAGCTGGTTTGGGTTGGGAGAAAAACTGAGAAGATGTTAAACAGGTTAGGAATAAAAACGGTTGGCGAACTAGCGAAAGTCAAACCGGAGAGGCTCGTTGAAACTTTTGGAAAGAAATTTGGAGTCTATCTTTACAAGGCAGCAAAAGGTATAGACGAGACGCCAGTCAAACAGCGAAAAGAAATTAAATCATTAAGCAAAATTTCTACGTTGAAGCAGAATACACGTGATTTAAACGTGATTCTAGATGTAGCTTACCGCCTATGCGAAAAGATTCATTCAAAACTACAACAGCACGGCTTCACTTTCAGATTGGTAGGCGTATTGACCGTGATGGAGAACATGCACACTTACAGCAGATCTAAAAGTCTTAGCAATCCCACAAATGATTTGGAAGTTTTAAAAGGTAACGCAAAAGAACTTTTTGAACGCCTTCTTAACGAGATTTCAGAACTTGAAGTTAGAAGGGCAGGCGTTAGGGTAGCATCTCTTAGTAAAAAGCTAAAGAAGCAAAAGCAACTGACAGAGTTTGCATAAATTGCATGCGCGTAGTCTATGGATAACTGTTAAGAGTAGGTATAGTGCATTGTTTCAGAAATTGCGGAAGATTTGATATGAGATTTGCGAACACTCCGTTTAGTCTCATGAGACTATATATTTCTGTCTTTCTGAGTCAGACCGCTCTGGCTGTCGCTTTCTTGGCGACTCCCATCCTAGCTGTTGAAATGCATGCACCTCCCTTTCTAATAGGGTTAATTGGAGCCTCAACAGGGGGACCATACGCTATTATGACCTTTGTCTTCGGATCTGCTTCTGACAGATTCTCGAGAAAAAAAATGCTCCTGGCTGCAGAAGCAATATCAGCTTTCGCGATGATTCTCTGTTTCGTGTCCCAAGAGCCATACCACTTAATTTTTGCACGCTTTGTTTTCTCTATAGGGTTGGCTGTCTTCTGGCCACTCGCAGAAGCGTATACTGGAGATCTTGTTCAGTCAGATCAACTTGGCCAAGCTTTGACAGGCTACAACGTGTCGTGGAGTTTGGCAACGATAGTCGGTCCTCTAGTCGGAGGGCTACTCATAACATGGTTTTTCACAAGGACACCTTTTCTAGTAGCTCTTACTCTTTTCGTCTTTGCTGGGATGTTATTTCTTCCAAGAACTGTAGCAAACATTTACAGCTCTCATCAGTCACATCACCTGAATCAAAATGAAGAACGCGTTTTAAACAACTCTAAGGTCTCTCCTCTGATCTACGCGTTTCTTTTTGCGTTTACCAGGGCACTTTTAGATGCAATATTTCCAGCTTATGCCATTCAACTGGATATTTCACCTGACGTAATAGGTCTAATGTTTCTCCTGTCAGGGCTGGCTCAGACCATAACTGTCTTTTTATCAAGCAGATTGCAATCCAAGCTCGGAACAGAGAAGCTGTTATTATTGAGCTCGTTTTTCTTGTGTGTCTCCTTGACTATTATCGGCTTGACCGTTGCAATACCAATCTTCATGGTTTGCTTCTTAATCTTCGGTTTTGGACTGGGAATGGCATACTCAATCGCATTATTGCTAGTTTTGAAAGGAAGCGGCTCTAAGAGAGGGAAGGCTGCTGGGATGTTTGAAGGCATATTGGGTGTCGGATTCTTTACAGGTCCGCTGGTTGGTGGAGTCCTTTATCAAGTCGGTGGTTCATACCCTTACTTTCTAGGTGCGTTTGTAAGTTTGTCGATGGTGACATCTCAGCTAATATTGATGCTGAAAGACTTTCACGCTGAACAATGAAATTATGTGGGCATGGGGTTTCGTTCAATGCTTTGTTACTTATAGATATGACATGAAACTGATGAAAAGGTATATTAGTATCATGTTGGTGTTGATGGTTAATTTGAAAATTTCTGGAGGCATGGAATACTTTGGTGATGAGAGATCGTTTTGAGCTAATGTCCACCATTCTTAAAATTTGTAGTAACGGTTCGACCAAGACACACATTAAAAATAGTGCCAATCTCAGCTCTGCAGTTCTAGAGCATTACCTCGATTTTCTGATGAACATGAACCTTATTGTCGAAGGAAACTCTTATCATACCACAGAGAAAGGGTTAGGATTCATTCGTGCCTTCGAACGACTTCAAAGAATTCTAGCCTCTCCAATCTAATTTGCTGTTGCCAGTACGCCTTTGTGTGCAGAAGAGGGCACATTATTTAGTCTTTTGTTTTTCGGCGCTATTCTACCCAAGACATTGCTGATTAGAATTGTCACTTGATTCAAACTATATGCGTCGGGTGAGCGCGACTTTCTCTCTTTCTTCGTGCTTAACTTTTTGTGGTTAGAAGAAGTTCTAAGGTCTGGTAGGCTCTAAGGAATCGGATGCCTTTATCAGTGGTATGAAACGAGTTTCCTATTCTGAGGAGACCAGTTTCCAGTAAATAGGTGAGATATTCTTCAGTTGCGTAATAACTAAGGTTGCATGAATACATTATGTGAGTTTTTTTTGCCCCATGTTTGGCTGCTCGTAGCATTTCAGAAATTATTTCAAGAGTGCTTCTTATCATCTATCTCACGCGCGTAAATCTTTTTTTACTCTTACTTTGACTTTTCCTTCTGCCTCACGCTTGATGTTTTCAGCTTCTTCACGTGATTCTATTCCGTCATATAATTGAACCAAATGTTTGAACTAGGCAACTCTATTTCGATTATATATGTCATGACGTACCACTGTCTTATTTCAGCAGATTCACTAAACGTCTTCACGAGCGCACATAAATAGTATCTTTCCAAAACCAACATATTTCAGTGTTCGGTATTACTCTTGTGCACATAAACTCTTCTTTGAAAGAATTGATGGAGAAGAAAAGAGTGCTAGATTAGTGGAGGCGATGGAGTCTCTTCAGCTGTTGGTGGTTGAGGTGAATGTTTCTGCCCTTTACTTTTTGAAATGACGATTGTCACCGTAGCGATTACCACGGCTCCTATGATCGCTAGCGCTATTAAACCGCCGTAGTTAGTTCCAGTTGCAGCAGTTGTGGTGAAGTAAACGGTATACATTGGGTCATGTTCTACTCTATAGCCACTGTAGTTTGGATATGAGATCAAGAATAAGTAGTCTGCTCGTGTCATGTTAGTTATGCTCTCTTTAGCTTTCTCGTAGAGCTGTCCAGGAAACATATGTACTAGAATTAGAGGCAAGTATTTCGAAAATTTTCTGTGCAAGTCGAAGAGGTCGCGGTTTTTTGCGTAGCCGCTAATCTCTGCTGTTCTAGCGGTAGCATCATAAGTATGTGGTGTACTTTCGGTGGGGTCTTCTGTGTAGTTAAAGAGATTATAGGATTCTTTGACGCCAAAAGAAGCATCGAAGATTTTTTCGCCGTCGTCTGCGTAGGTCGAGATTGAAGAATTGCTAACTAAAACTTCGTTGTCTGTAACGTTCTGTCCGCCTGCTGAGATGCTATAAGTATTGCGCTCCAGCATAACGGAAGTTTGAAAGTTGACAATGCTCATTTTGATGTTATGCTTGCTAAGATAGTCGTAAACGGTTTCATTGGACAATTTGTTGCCGTATGAATAGCAGCCAGTGCTGTTGTAGTGATTATAGAATGGAATTATAAACCACCCATAGAAAACCCAAAGATCACGCATCCGACCTATAACATAATCTTGAGATATAATTGCCTTATGCGTGTCTGGGTCTATGGAAAGAGTGTAGTTGAAGGTTAACTCGTCGTAGGTTGCCAGCCCCCACGGTCTACTTGTATCAGTTTCATTGTCTTCTGTAATATGCGTTGTAATCCAAAGAGCTGTCAAGTTTGTGTATTTCATGCCCCACTTCCAAGTTAGTCCGTCTTCAGAAGACGTCAATGGGAAAACCACAGATTTGCTGTTGAACGCAGGAAAACTGGCGTTTGGAAATATTTGTTGTAGGTTAACACCAAGGCTAAAAGATGCCCAAAGAGTGTCATTTCTATCAGGTGAATCTGGATGAATTGATTTTGCAGTGTCGTTGAACCCCATCAACATTAAGAATGAGGATGCGACTAACGCGTCTCTGCTGTTGTTGGCAGTCTTATAATGCAATAGAATGGTCTGCATAGGAATTGTTAGGTAAACCTGATTTGCCAAACTTATGTTACGCAATCCTGCATATAACATCTGCAAGCCCATTTTGTTAACGTAGGTCATGTAAACATTGGCGTGCCAGTGATTCTGCGGTTTCGGCAACCCCTTAAGCAGAGCCCATGCTCTTGCATATTCGAAGTAGTCAACGGTTTTTGCAAAACTTTCCTCTTGGAAATCTGTCTTCAGCAAATTATCTGCCGAGACAGGGGTCATAGAAAGTGTGGTCAATAGGCAGGCAACAAGAATAAACACCTGTAAAACTTTATTTTTCATCATTTTTGATCACGATGCCTTTCCAAAAAGGGCAGCTCCAAATTTAAAAGCGTTTTGAACCATAAATAAAGAGTAAGAATCCATGTGTGCGTAGAATATCAAGATAGATTTTAACGAAAACATTTAATTTTATGCTCGAGAGAGATGATCCGACACACAACTAGTAAGAGGGAAAATAAACGTTTGCTGTTGGTCACTTAGCTTTGGGGTACATAACTGGGAAAGCAGCGTCTAATCTTCTAAATGTTAACGCTAATATTCCTCTATTGTTCGTGGTCTCTATAATTGCTGACCTTGACTTTTTGATGCCAAGTCTTCTTGAGCATCGAGGGCTCACTCACTCTGTCTTTTTTTTCTTGGTAATAGCTTTTCCTTCTATTCTTGCGTGGAAAAAACAAGTCGTGCCATACTTAGTAGCTTTTGCTTCGCACCCACTTTTAGGCGACTACTTGACAGCAAGTGCAGCTGAAGGCGTACAACTGTTCTTTCCATTAAGCTCAACTTGGTTCTCAGGAGGCTTCGAACTACCACTCTTTACGTATGCTTATTTAGAACTAGCTCTTTTCATCGCCTTTTTGACGTTGATGTTGAAGACAAGAGACATAATGACACTGATTAAAAAAAATTCATCAAACCTGTTACTTGTAATACCAATCTCAACGGCTTTGCTTCCTGTTTTCCTACAGTTTCCTCTTTCCGTGCCCCCAATACTCATTATCCCTCACCTCATCCTGATCATTCTCCTTGCACTTCCCGTTTTAATAGATCTTAAACATCTCATGTATCGTCAACATAGATTCTAGCAATTTTCTGGAAGCACAGTCACGCACAGTCGGTTTTGTAATTCCGCAGGCAACAGATCGATTATGAGGATAAAGTCTCGATATCACGTGTTATTCTGAACACTAGGTATCGCCAGTCGCTGGATTTTTTTTGTAAACCAGCAGAATTACCGGACGATATTTAATGTGAGCGCGCGCAAATACAAAAAATCAAAATTGTATTGTTAATTACAATTTTTTCATGTCAAACAAGTGGATTATCTTTTGTTTTGACATTTAGGTTACACAAGATAACGTCTCATAGTTGCGTCGTATTCGTTTCTGTATACTTAAACTTATTAAGAAGGTTCAAAAAGAAAGAAAAGTAATTTCGTGTGGGGAGAAAGAATCGGTGGCTGGCGTGTGTAGTTCCCTTCGTAAGAGCTTTTTGAAAGTTGTCAGTAGGCTTCCCATAAGCGTGCATGGCGTAGCTTTTCCGCGTATCGAAAAGAAAAAGCATCTAGTCGTGATGTTGTTGGCAGTTGCACTCGTAGCAAGCTTAACTCCTGCTCTTGTGAATTTCACGTCAATTATCCATTCAACAGTCATTGGTAGCGGAGGAACAGTGGATCTTCCGTTTGGTTTTGGGTTTGGCAGTGGAGGAACGGTGTACCTTCCCGTTGGCGTTGGGGTTTATTGGGATAACAACTGCACTGACAGCGTTAAAGAAATAGATTGGGGAACCATTCAACCTGGATCAACTGTAAATGTAACGGTTTTTGTTAAAAACGAAGGAAACCGAGCTATCAGCCTTAACATCACTGCAGAAAACTGGTCTCCACTAGAAACCACGAGCTACATGACCTTTAGTAGCAACTATATGGGTCAGACTATCAATGTCCGAGAAATCCTCCAAGTCACACTAAGTCTAACAACCTCGTCGAACATAGAGGATATAACAAGCTTCAGTTTTGACATCAGCGTGGACATCAATCCTGTTTGAAAAGTTTGCGTGCGCAGAATATGGTACTGGGTGTTAAGGAAGCTTTGAAATAGTTTTTGTGCGTGTATTTGTGTGTGTGCAATTGTTGTAGGCCCGTTTATTTGGGGTCTAATATGTTTTGTTGGTGTTTTTGTGTGGATATGCATTTTTGCAATGTTTATGTTTCAAATTTGTGGGCTATACGTGTGTGTAGATAATGGAGTTAGATTGAAGAATTAGTGATAAATATGAGATGAGCGGTGTCATATAGGATACGGAAGGATATGGTAGGAATGGTGTCTCAGAAACGTGTTCTGGTCCTTCTTTTTGTGTTTGGTTTGATACTGTTAGGGGTTGCTGCTTTCGCTTACTGGCATTATTTGCAACAGTGGGAGGAAATTAGATTTCTTTACCACGCTCATTTTAGAGATACAGCTTACTTGCTCATGATTTTAGGGGTGGCTTGCATCATTGCTTCGGTTGCGCTTTTTTCTCGAATCCCTTCTAACGATTCTTCTGAGAATGTTATTGTGGTTAAGAAATGTCCTGATTGTGGTGAAACGTTGATGGAAGATATGAAGTTATGTCCTTACTGTGGAAAAACATTGAAGGAAAAAAGAAAAAGAGCTAAAGCGCGCGCATCATGACGGAGTTTTAGCGGAAAAACCGAGTCGAGGTTTCTTCTTTATTGCAAAGATGGCTAAAGCTCCAAGCATGGCAAGAAACACTGCTATGGTGCCTAATGGGACTTCGG
>SMTZ1_10016586_pt1 | contig 14065 bp, 14 predicted proteins | sample DeeMarSWOR136_30_FD_25667 | JGI IMG/M metagenome (IMG submission 25667) | reverse complement strand
GCGATTTCGACCTGCTGATAGAATGCGTCAAAGTCCACACCGGCACTGAGGATAACCCAGGGGACGCGGGAGGCGCTGTCCAGTCGTCGGCATAGTTCAAGTAACTCAGCCCTGTCTTTGTTGTAGCGCAGGTCGGCGGGGAACTCGGCCTTGAGGACATCTATCGGCAGGGCGGTTATCTCGCGGGCGGTCTCGATGACAATCTCCGGCTTATGCCGGGCGAATTCCTCCGGGTTGTCGGCCTCACTACCGACGGGGTAACTGACCGGCTCCACGAGGAAGGGTATGTCATACTTGATGCACTCTTCGGCTACCGTCCTGACGATGCCTAGCTGCCTGCTGGCCAGTTCTTCTAGGTCGGGTCGGTAATACACGAGTATTTTCACCGCCGAGGCACCCATCCGCTTGATTTTTTCGACACCCCATCCCTCGAGCAGCTCGGTGACACGGTGCTCTCTGCTGCCGCTGTATCCGGTGGCCTCGATGCTGACGAGGAGTCCGGTGGTGCCGGGGAGAGCCCCCCGACTGATGCACTGGGAGGCGCCGAACAGGGGGTCAATCAGTACGGCAGTGGCAATCGGGGCGAAGGTAGAGCACAACTCCAGCTTACGCTTTACCATTTCATCATAGCCTACCGACTGAGGGTCAGCCGGATTAATCATGTTGCGGAAAGACCCGCGGTGGTCCATGGCACAGATAGTGAGTATGCCATCCGGGCTGGCTATCTGCTGCAGACCCCTTAGTTTGCCAATTGTTAACCGCTCCATAATTGATATTATGGACTAAAAGGGACACTCAATCAATACAAAGACTCATGTATTAATTACATATTTGTCATCCTTGTAATCGTGGGATATAATCGGTCATAAATTATACTCTACAGGTGATGTTGATTGGGTGTGCACTGGATTTATCGGGTCAGTAATCCAGCAGTGAGGATGATGCTGTTTCTCCTTAGTCGCTGGGAGGTTGAGGGGAAGGAGAACGTTCCTCGTGAAGGGCCGCTCCTCGTGGTTGCCAACCATATGACCAACCTTGACCCGCCGTTACTCAGTGTCAGTCTGGGGCGGTACGCGATGTTTATGGCCAAGGAGGGACTGTTTCGTACGAAACTTTCGAACTATTTCATACGGGGTCTGGGAGGGTTTCCGGTACGCCGCGAACGGATGCAGCGGGAAGCACTGATTGCCGCCGAACAGGTCCTCAACAATGGTTATGCCCTTTGTATATTTCCCGAAGGTATGAGGAGCCGGACCGCTCAATTACGACAGGCCTTCCCCGGGGCGGCTATGATAGCGATACGTACCGGTGTTCCCATTCTGCCGGCAGCGATTACCGGTGCGGAGACTGTCAAGGGTGCAGTCTGGTTGCGACGCCCCCGGCTTACCGTTACTTTTGGCCAGCCGTTCCAACTGCCGCCACCTGCGGGAAATAATAATCGCGATAAATGTGCCGAGTACATAATGGAGCGTATCGCTGAGCTTCTTCCGCCGGAATACAGGGGCGTTTATGCGAATACAGGGACCGAACAGGCGACATGACAGTCACGATTGAGAAGGCGGCGGGGACCGGGTTCTGTTTCGGGGTCAAGAGGGCAATCGATATCCTGGAGAAAGTTGCCGGTGAGCGTGGCACGGTCGAGACACTGGGTCCGGTTGTCCATAACAAGCAGGTCGTGCAGAGGCTGGCAGAGATTGGCGTCAGGGTGGCCAGAGATGTCGATGATATCAGGGGCGACACCGTGGCTACCGGTGCTCATGGTATCAGTCCCCAGGTGGAAGACGAGATTCGTGCCCGGAACATTCAGATAGTCAATACCACCTACTGTCCCTTCGTACGACGTGCCCAGCTGGTAGCTGCCAGGCTGGTGAAGGCAGGCTTTTTCGTAATCGTCTACGGCGATGCCGAGCATCCCGAAGTGAAGGGCATTCTTGGCTGGGCCAGTGGTAACGGCATGGCGACGCTGGACGAGAATGCCGTTGCCAGGCTCAGTCCTCTGCCTCGACGTCTGGGAGTCCTTGCCCAGACAACTCAGATACCGGCTAACTTCTCTGAGTTCGCTAAGAAGCTGATTGATTCCGTGTTTGTCAGGGACTCAGAGCTGCGTATTATTGATACTATCTGCCATGACATTAGAAAACGGCAGTCGGCAGCGCTGGAGCTGGCTAACAGGGTGGGACTGATGCTGGTCATCGGTGACCATACAAGCGCCAATACGAACCGCCTCGCTGAGCTCTGTTCACTGGCGACCACGACCTATCTGATCGAGACTGCCGATGATATCCAGCCGGGCTGGCTTGAGGGGTGCTCCAGTATCGGGCTTGCCGGTGGGGCATCCACCGCCGACCAGACAATCGAGGATGTGGTGGCCAGGCTGAAGGAACTTACCGGAAGCTCATAGGCCCATCTGCTGGGCGACTGTTTCACGGTGATAATCGCCATCACCGAAGGTTAATTGCGCTGCCTTACCCCGCTTCGTGTAGAACTGCAAATCGTGGTCGATGGTGCAGCCGATAGCACCGTGAATCTGATGTGCCAGGGTAACAACCCTTTCGTAAGCCTCGCCCGCCCATGCCTTGGCGATAGCTATCTCACTGTGACAGGGTAGCCCTGCGCTCAGCATCCAGGCCGCCTGATAGGTACAGAACCGGGTGCTGTCAACATCGGTGGCCATATCGGCGCAGTAGTGCTGGATGACCTGGAAACTGCCAATCGGGCGGTCGAACTGGTGTCTCTCCTTAGCGTAATCGAGTGTCATCTCCAGTACTCGTTGCAGCCCTCCTACGAGGTCGCAACATCTGGCAACGGCACCACGCTCGATTATCCGCCTTACTATTGCCCAGCCTTTGCCGACTTGCCCCAGTATATTATCTTTGGGGACTCTAACTCCGTCGAAGACCACCTCAAACAGCTTGTCTCCAGATATCGTTTTCAGGGCGGAATGGTTCAGTCCGGGGCTGGACGCTTCCACGATGAAGACGGTGAGCCCCTCTTCGGGGTTGACCGACTGCTCCGTGCGGGCAACGCACAGTAGATGGTCGGCCACGTGGGCATCTGGTACAAAGAGCTTGGTACCTTCAATAACGTACGCGTCACCGTCGGTGGTGGCGGTAGTCGCGATTGAGGCGGCGTCGTACCAGGCGTTGACCTCGTTCAGGGCAAGGGTGAAGATGGACCTGCCACTGGCGATATCAGGCAGGTACTTCTGTTTCTGCGTATCGCTGCCGGCATCCAGGATAGTGAAACCACCGAGGATTACGCTCGAAAAGAAAGGACCGGGCAGGCAGGCCCGTCCCATCTCTTCCAGCAGTATCGCCAGGTCGATGAATCCCATGCCGCTACCGCCGTAGCTTTCGGGTAAGGCCAGCCCCATCCAGCCGAGCCCGGCCATCTCCTGCCACAGCTCCGGAGTATAGCCTTTCTCGTCCACCTCCATCTCACGGACGAGTGTCTTGGGGCATTTATCCTCCAGAAAGTCCCGGGCTGATGTCCTCAGCATTTCCTGTTCTTCAGAAAGGTTGAAGTCCATATCTATTTACCTCTCTTCCTTTTCATTGATACCGGCCAGTTTTTTAGCCAGCCTCTTTTTCGGTTCAAGGTCTGTATCACGCAGTAACGTCATCCGGTGCGCTTCGGGAGAGCCACCGCCGTGGATGTTGGAGACAATGTCCCTCGTCTCGAAGGCCAGCTTCTCGATGAGACGGAACATGCGCATCCTGTCCTCGACGGGCACGTCGGCGGCCCCCTTCAGGTACTTTTCGATGAAGTGACCGATTTCCGGATTTTGCAGGTCTCTCTCGGAGGGCAGGTCAGCGACAAAGCCTCCGGCGATGTCCACCAGTAGACGGAGTACTTCATGATATTCCTGGCCTTCGTATAGTTTGGAGGTGTTGGCAAGGACACTATCGACCAAATATATACCGGAGTCACTTGGCATGGCCTCGATAGAGGCTGCCAGACAGCAGCCGTACATTGTCTCGACCGTCTTTATCATCTCTACCAGCTTGGCGTTGATGTGCGAGGCGTTGGATACCCCGTTGTATTCGGCGATGGTGGCGGCTGCGCCAATGATTACATCACCCACGCCACACTTACAGCCGCCGTGCGAGTGGCGATGGTAGCTCCCGAACCTTCTCACCATCGGGCCGGCGAATTCGTACTCTCCGCAGAGGAACACCCTTTTCCACGGTATAAAAACGTCATTGAAGATGACCATCGGGCAGAACTTGCTGAAGTCGACATTGCCGAGGTCAATCCCTTCCAGTGCCCTTGCTTCGAGCGTACCCCGTCCGTAGATGTGGATTACATTTTCCGTATCGGCCGGCAGGGCAAAGCAAACGGCGTAGTCCTTATCATCCTCTCGCATCTCCCGTGAGGGCATAATCAGCCCCTCGTTGGCACACAATGACCCGCTCTGGTGTGCCTTGGCACCGCGGACAATGATGCCGTCTCTGGTTCGGTCGACGACTCGCAGGTACATGTCCGGGTCGGGCTGTGCTGATGGGCGCAGCGAGCGGTCTCCCTTGACATCGGTAACTCCGCTCCAGACGACGAGGTCGTTCTTCTGGACGTGCTTAAGGTAATCAAGGAACCGCTGGTAGTAGGTGGTGCCGTGTCTGGCATCTACCTCGTAGGTTGTTACCCCGACGGCATTCAGGGCATCCAGCCCGGTGCAGCGCATATAGCAGGTACCCGTCCGCTGTGAGAGGAACTTGAGCATTTTAACCTTGGTCAGCAGGTCGTCGGTGCTCTCATAGAGCCTGGTGAAACGACTGACCTCCTCACCGATAAGGTCGGAGTGGGCTACCAGCAGTTTGCGGCCCTCCGGGTCATGGGCGAGGGCATAAGTCTGGGCCACCGCGGCTACCTGCCCTTTTATCAGCGGGTGAGCGGTGAAATCAGCCACCTTATCGCCAAGGACGTAGGCTGCAGGACTCATCTGGCGGAGACTGTCATAATACTGCTCAGCAGTCCTCATATACTATCTCTCATATCTGTGATTAGTCAGGCGCAGTACTGGATTTCAGCATTGGGGTAGACCGTAACCTTTGTATCGTCTTTATGGGAAGAAAGGAGTTCGAGAACGTCGTCCCAGCTGTGTTTGAATATGACTTTGTCCGATTCACCGAACCAGCTCCGGCTGGCTAAATCGGGGTACTCCGAGAAGACAATCAGGCGGTTAACGTGCGGTGGCACCCTGGCCCCCTGCCGCAGCGGGGCAAAGCTGGTGTTGCCGAAGGTGCCCAGCAGGTAATGGGTGACCTGCCCGTCCGGGGCGTTGGCGATGAGGACGATATCGCCGCCGGGGGCCACAGAGCCGTAGGCGATGGCCGCCCCGATAAAGCCCTCGTTGGCCTTGGCAAATGTATTGGAGATGACGATGTCCTGACCCTCGGCGCGGGGTGTCAGGTAGTGGTCTTTGGCTGCCTGGACCGCCGCCAGGTACGATGGTTCCAGCGCTCCCGAGAAAACGGCCGTCGTCTCTCCCCACATATTGATAAGGCAATTAATCATAACGTCCAGTCCGGCCAGTCGGGCGGCCTCCTCGACGTCCATTCGCATTGGATTTTCTTCGAAAATCCCCATACCGACAATGCGGTGCTCGCGGGACTGTCTGGCTGTCTCGTAGAAAGAGTCGTGGTTCTGGCGGGTGGTCTCAAAGGAGGTCACGCCAGGGAGGATTATCTTGCCGCCGCCGCCGAAACCGTTCATCGGGTGGGGAACCACCGAGCCAATGGCAATCTTGAGGTTGCACTTCATTACCTCTTCATTGATGTAGACCTCGGTGCCGTAGGTCTTTGTCGTGCCGACGTGTATGCAGTTTCCGAATGCATTGTGGTTATAGACCGGAAAACGGGCCATTGCCTCCTCACCGAGCTTCTTGGCGAAGTGCTCCCGGGTATATGTTCCGTGGCAGCCGAGGGCGCAGATAAGCCTAATCTGGTCGTCGGAAATACCGGCGGCAGCCAACTCCGAGAGCACGGCAGGCAGGATGTCGTACGTTCTTGTAGCGCGGGTCATGTCATCGAAGATAATGACGACCTGCTCTTTGCCTCTGGCCAGTTCCCTGATGGATGGTGTACCAATGGTATCCGCCACCGCCGCCTCTATCTGTTCGGGTGTCAGTGCGGGTAGATTGTAACCGGCCATATTATGGGTCTCGACCTGCCAGCTGTCAGGTAGTGGCAGAACCAGTTCCCTGACGCCGTACCAGGCAAGCTGTGGTAGTTTCAAGTCGTTCATGCGTTCTCCTGCTATTCGGACGGTAGACCGAGTCCACGGGTCGCCACGATGTTTTTCAACACTTCGGTGGTACCTGCCTGGAGGCTGTAACCCTTCGACCCCAGGTAAGAGTGCGGGGCCATGCCCAGAATCGGTGCCCATTTCGACTCAGTGAGCAACTGGCCGTACTGGCCCAGGATTTCAGTAGCGATACTGGCAAGACGCTGTTCGAAGGTGGTGCAGTAGGCCTTAGCCATGGCAGCCTCTACATTGGGGGCACGCCCTTCCTCTATGACTAGTACCACGCGGTAGGAAAGCAGGCGGCCTGCCTCAAACTCAATCTGGAGCCGTGCTAGTTTCTGGCGGATATGCGGGTCTTTGCACAGCGGTACCCCGTTTTTCTTCGTTTCTTTGGTGAACTGAATCAGGGCGTCAAACAGGGGGTAGTTACCCATGATACGCTCCAGCCCGGCCCTTTCGTAGTCAAGCTGGTTGAGTATCTGATAGAAGCCGCGGTTCTTCTCGCCAATCAGGTACTTCTTGGGCACGCGGACATTGTCGTAAAAGACCTCCCCCCAGGCTTCACTGCCGGTAATATCGATTGTCGGCTGGATGGTGATTCCCGGAAGGCTGGCGTCGATGATAAACTCGCTGATGCCGCGGTGCTTTGGGGCATCCTGGTCGGTACGGGCTACCAGATAGACATGAGTCATGAATCCGGCACAGCTGGTCCACATCTTCTGGCCGGTGATTACATAGTCGTCTCCGTCCTCGACGGCTCTGGTCCGGAGCGATGCCAGGTCGGAACCGGCCTCCGGTTCGCTCATCCCCAAGCCGACGTAGGCCTCTCCCTTCAGAATCTTGGGCAGGAACTCTTCCTGCAGTTCTTCTGTGCCATAGGCCATTATGGCACGGCCTATCTGGCGGTCGGCATTTCCTCGGTGAGGATGAGGCGGTCGATATCACTCCGACCCTGACCTCCGTATTCCTTCGGCCACGCTAGGCCAATCCAGCCACGGGCGGCCACCTTTTTGGTGAATTCGGGAGAGTAGCCCTGTATCCAGCCATCGCACATCGGCTGGAACGTCCCGTTGCTAATCTCCCCCTCGAGGAAGTCGCGTACCTCCTGACGGAATGCGTCCTGCTCCGATGTAAATTGAAAGTCCATCCCTGTTGACTCCTCAGTACAGTAATCGATTGTGCCTGATTAGCTTGTCTAACTAAATTGCCAGGCAGGTCACAGTTCGGGAAATGCCGCCTATCGGGTGAATAATCTGGGTAATGATATCACCAATCTGGTTCAGGGTTTCTGCCTCTACTATGGCAATGATGTCATAGGGGCCGGTGACGAGGTCAACTGATTTCACACCTTCTAATCCCTTCATCTGGGCAGCAATCTCCCTGGTCCTGCCTACCATCGTCTCAATCAGAATAAAGGCCTTTGACATGATAGAATCCACCTCCTGTAGATTAGGAATATTCCCTGAGGGGCAATCTCGCAATTCTGCCCCATTATACTCCAAATCACCATGCCGTTTCACTTTTCGGGTGGGGCAGGCCAGTTTTCTCCGGGAACTGGTCTCATATATTTATTTCCTTCCGGCGGTTATCTGATTGTTTCACTAAGCACTGGTTTCCTTCATCAGATTCACGACAAACTTGATCAGCATGACAAGAGTTCCTATCCCGAGTCCGACAGCGACGCACACTAATACTATCGTAATAATTATCGGAACGACGTCTGCCCAGGTGCTGGACGGTATGACGTCAAAATTGAAGGGGAATATGTCTAGTAAAGTGGCTATGGTGACGATTCCTATCACATTTAAAATGATAAGGATGGTCTGCCGGAGCCAGTATCTATCATGAACAATAAGGATAACATGCCCTGCTATGGAAAGTGCGAGTGTTGTAATAAGTACTGGCAACCAGGTGAAATAGTCATCGGTTAAAATCGGCGTTTTTGTCCAGGTAGTGGCACCGTTAACTATCGCTGAATGATAATAAGCTATGTAATTGTGAAAGAATGAGAAGAAGATTAGTAAAGCAATACTCCAGGCAATAGCAAAGCTGGAGGCGGTTAATCTGAGAGCTCTCGATTCGGTGAAATAGTTGTCCATACGGTGTGTGCTTATCTTCGCATCTCTAATCGCTGAAATAGGACTATCAGTTTGTATCGCTGGTGACTTGCTGCTTGGAATGTCCGCTGCTTTATCGCGTGTAGGCAAGATGCCTCCTGCAATATCGCCTGCTATCGGAACCTTGTATAGTTCTCCCTGGTAGGCTTTCACCATAAGCACGACCCAAAGGACAAAACCAAGTATGCCGATAACAGCACCGAAAAATCCACCGACATATGGTATCCACGTCAGCAGAGCACTGGCTATGGTGAGAGCACCAAACACCACAATCGATTGCATGGCATGAAATCTGACAAAATGGTTCTTTTGTTCGATGACCACAAAGATGATACCCGTAATCCAGCCAGCAAGATAGCAGAGCAAACCGGCAACATTTGGCTTCAGGCCGGTTGTTGAGTCCGTTACAGTAGTCTCTTTTCGCTGTTCTGCCTCGATACGTTCTTTTTCCTCTTCATAGATTTTTATTCTTTCTTCCGGTGATAAATCCATGATATTCCCCCATTAGTATATAGAGTAACCTATTATATTGGCTGATAGATAAAAGGGTAGCACGTTTTAATTTAGCGTAACAAGTAGTTCAGTATCAGGAGTCCAAGCTGGTATGTAAAGAAAATTTAGGTGCCTGATGAAGATGTTGAGTGGGATGGGACTATCGTGTTGACAGTGGGTGGTCGACTCGGCCTATAATATGCAATCCGCAGGATTTCGCCCGAGTCCGTAGATGGTGTTGAATCCGGGGGGCGTGCGTTTCCCCCGGTCTGTCATTTGCGGGCTGTGGGTGCAGGGAGGGATATCTTGGATTATGGTCTAAGTGAAGAACAGATCACACTGAGAGACCTGGCGAGAAGGATTGCCGAAGAGAGGATACTGCCGGTACGGGCTGAACTTGATGAGACCGAGGAGTTCCCCTGGGCGATAATGAAGGACCTCGCCGACAGTGATATGTTTCGTGTTTTTGTACCGGAGGAGTATGACGGTCTTGGTGGCGGCACCCTCGACCTGTGCCTCGTCGTGGAGGAGTTGAGTCGTGCCTGTAGCGGGGTAGCGGTGTGCTATGCCGCCAGCGCCCTCGGGGCCTCAGCTATCCTGCAGTTTGGCAGTGAGGAGCAGAAGCAGAAATACCTGCCGGACATTGCCGACGGCAAGCGGCTTACGGCCTTTGGCCTGACGGAGCCGACCGCCGGTAGCGATGCCGCCGGCATCAGGACTACTGCGGAGAAGGTGTCCGGTGGGTACGTGCTCAATGGCACCAAGCAGTTCATCACCAATGGCGGTGAGGCTGAGATATATACCATCATCGCTCTTACCGACAAGTCAAAGGGCGCTCGCGGCGCCAGTGCCTTTATCGTTGAGAAAGATACGCCCGGTTTTACCTTCGGCAAGAAGGAGAAGAAAATGGGCATCCGCACTTCCGCCACCAGAGAGCTGATTTTCCGCGACTGTCTCGTCCCTGAAGAGAACCTGATTGGCAGGGAGGGGATGGGTTTCGTAATGACGATGCGGGTATTGGACAAGTCGCGTCCCGGCATCGGTGCTCAGGCGGTTGGGATTGCCCAGGGGGCCCTTGAGGCGGCGGTGGACTACACCTCGCAGCGTATCCAGTTCGGCCACCCAATCATTTCTTTACCGGTGGTGCAGGACAAGCTGGCAGATATGGCTACCCAGGTGGAAGCTGCTCGACTGCTCGTTTACGGGGTCGCCCGGACGATTGACAGTGGTGCTAAGGACATCACCGAAGAGGCCTCGATGGCCAAGGTCTTTGCCTCGGACGTTGCCATGAAGGTTACGGTTGATGCCGTGCAGGTCTGTGGCGGTGCCGGTTACATGCGTGACTATCCGCTGGAAAAGATGATGCGCGATGCCAAGATTACCCAGATATACGAGGGCTCCAATGAGGTACTGCGCAATACTATCGCCGTCGGTCTGCGAAAACGCAAGGCGAGGCGGGTATAAATAATCTGTCAGATGGTGAAATCAGAAGCATTCATAGGCCAAAGAGTTCATATAGAGGTAGACAGGCCGCTTAGTTCAAGTCCCGCCGCTATCGCTAGGCTGTTCTATTCCGCATTTTTCACAGAATTCTTTAAGAATAAGCGATGGTGGTTTCTGCATATCTAATCTTTCTCTGTAGTAGTAATCACCAGCTACAATCATTTGCCCACACACAAAACAAGTATGCTCAATGCGTGCTTTAGTTCTTACACGATATTTAGCTTGTTCATATTTTGTCATATTAACTCATTCGTCTGTATCCGGGGATGGAAGAAATCCCTTTATGTATATTTAATTTTTGTCCAATGTCTAGATACGGGCAATTATTGTATTCTTGTTCAGTTTGAAATATCATGTACCCATGGGCGTCAAATAAAGCTCCTGGGAAATCACGCAAATTTTCAAAGAATGTCCCGTCCTTGTGATATAAGGCATGCCTAGCATGAACCTCCCACAGGTCATTCAGTAATTTACCAGTCAACCGCCTTCCACTTGTTCTGATGGCTGTTATCATCTTGTCTTCCCCCTTCTTTTCTTTCCTAGTTTCGATAACAGCACGCTTATTCGTGTCTAACCCAGCCAGCCTTCGGAGCACTGAATTAGGCGTATCCTTAAACGGTACTGCCTGTGACTTAAGCCAGGAATATACGTCTTCATCAATCCTGATAGTAGGCATCTTAAACTTCCTGTGATACTGTTACAGTATATTTTATACTGTACAGAGGAATTTGTCAAGATGGCAGCCAAAATCTGTACCACGTCCCTATTGACCCTCTTTTATTTTTCTTTATCGTCTAGCAACTCAAACAAAAAGAGGTCAGGTTAAATATTATGCGGAGCGATTCCATCTGTCAGGTAAAAATATAGTATAATGGGGCATCCGTGAAATGAACATTATAGTCTGTCTCAAGCAGGTGCCGGGCACCACCGACGTTAAGATTGACCCCGAGACCAATACCCTCAGGCGTGAAGGGATTGAGAACGTGGTCAACCCCTTCGATACCTATGCCCTTGAGGTCACGGTAATCAGCATGGGCCCGCCGCAGGCGGAGGATATGCTCCGGGAAGCCGTCAGTTGCGGTGCCGACGAGGCTATCCTAATCAGCGACCGTGCCTTTGCTGGCAGCGATACCCTGGCTACCTCGTATACGCTATCCTGTGCGGTCAATAAGATAGGTGATTACGACCTTGTAATCTGCGGTCGGCAGACCATCGACGGTGATACCGGGCAGGTGGGGCCGGAGTTGTCCGAGGTGTTGGGGCTGCCATTTGTTGCTTATGTTAGTAAGATAACGGAAGTGGCCGACGGCAAGATGGTGCTTGAGCGGATGGTTGAGGACGGGCACGAAGTCATCGAGACGCCCCTGCCGGCGGTAATTACCGTGGTCAAGGAGATAAACGTCCCCCGTCTGCCGTCGTTGCGGGGAATTACAAAGGCGAAGAGGGCGGAGATACCGGTCTGGACGGCAGCGGATTTGGGGGTTGACGAGGGAAGGGTCGGTCTGACTGGCTCGGCGACCTGGGTGGTCGAGATATTCTTTCCCAAGCGTGTCCACCAGGGCGAGATGCTCGAGGGCGACCCGGACAGCCAGGTGGATACCCTGATTGAGAAACTAAGAGAGCTGAAGATAGCCTAGGGATGAGGTTGAGGTGAGGTGAGTATCAGGATTGAAATCGAGCAATGCACCGGGTGCGGTAGCTGTGTTGATGTCTGCCCGTTCGGCATTATCGAGATAGTCGATGATATCGCTCAAATCGGGGAGGGCTGCAACCTGTGCGGGGCTTGTCGTGATGCCTGTACGTTTGAAGCAATAATCATTGAGGTGCCGGTTGAAGCAGCACCGGCGGATGATGCGTACCGCGGGGTCTGGGTTTATGCCGAGCAGCAGGACGGCCAGCTTAAGGGGGTTAGCTACGAGCTTTTATCAAAAGGACGGGAGCTGGCCGATACCCTTGGTACAGAGCTGTGTGCGGTCTGCTTCGGCCATAACGTCGCCGACGTCAGTCGTCTGGCTGCCTACGGGGCAGACCGGGTCTTTTTAATTGATGACCCTGCCCTGGCGAAACAGCAGGAGGATATCTACGCTGCCGAGCTAGTCAGGCTTATCCGTGAGAATAAGCCGGAGATAGTCCTTGCCGGGGCGACGTCCTTCGGGAGGGCCTTCTTCCCCCGTGTGGCCGCCGTCCTCAAGACGGGCCTTACTGCCGACTGCACCGGACTGGAGATTGACCCGGAGACAGGGCTGCTACGGCAGACACGGCCTACCTTCGGGGGGAACATCATGGCGACCATCCTCTGCCGGACGAGACGGCCCCAGATGTCTACCGTCCGTCCCCGTGTCTTCAAGCGAAACACTCCTGATAAGACCAGGCAGGGGGAGATTATTAAAGTGGACTTTGATAAAGAGCGCGTCACGGCGCGTACCAGGCTGCTTGACTTCGTCAGGGACCTGACGGAGAGGGTAAAGCTGGAGGACGCCGATATCATTGTCTCCGGCGGGCGGGGACTGGGCAAGCCGGAGAACTTCGATGTTATCCGCGCACTGGCGAATGCCCTTGGTGCAGCGGTGGGCTCGTCACGCCCGCCGGTGGACGAGGGCTGGATTCCGTACGCCCACCAGGTGGGGCAGACGGGCAAGACGGTCTGCCCGAAGCTCTATATTGCCTGCGGTATATCCGGGGCGGTGCAGCACCTCGCCGGAATGCAGACCGCCGACATCATCGTGGCGATAAATAACGACCCCAATGCCCCTATCTTTGAGGTAGCCACCTACGGCCTGGTAGGCGACCTCTTCAAGATAGTGCCACTGCTGACTGAAAGATTAAAAGGAGGTCAGTAAAATGACAGACAAACTCCCCGAACAATCAGAGACAGGTTGCTGTCCACGATTTGACCCGGAGCCCTGGGATAATAAGACAGTCTCCTTTGAGGGCAAGCTGTTTCTCAAAGACCGTGTCAGGAGCTTTCTTCATATCCCGCTCAACATGGGCAAAGTAATGACTAAAAACATGGCCAGGATTGAGGCAGCGGACGCCCTTGCCCCTGAGCAGATAACACTTTCGGATGAGAAATCCCTCTGGGGTTCCGATATCTATATTGCCGTTAGCAAAGAAGTACCGGGAGCAGAGATGACAAGGTTCCCGGGGACATTTCTGTCCAAGGTCTTTGAAGGACCGTACTCGAAGATAGGCAAGTGGGTCAAAGAAATGAAGGCCTATGTTGAATCGGAAGGCAAAGAGTTCAAGGACCTGTATTTCTTCTATACCACCTGCCCGAACTGTGCCAAGGTGTACGGCAAGAACTATGTCGTGCTGCTGGCCGCGGTTTAAGTAACCTTACCGGTCTCCTGGAATTTGTTGAATGATGACGCCATCAATGTCTATTTACTCAGACTATGACCCGTTTGCCCGCGTCTATAACAAGCACTGGGGCGACGACTTCACCACGCGTGTCTTCCCCATCCTGGAGCAACTGGTGCTGCGACAGCTTCCCAGCGGGGCCAGTATCCTCGACCTCTGCTGCGGTACTGGGCAGATGGCCAGAACCCTGACCGCCCTCGGCTACCGGGTCACCGGGCTGGACGGCTCGGCGGAGATGCTCCGCTTTGCCCGCGAGAATGCCCCCGATGCCGAGTTCATCCACGCCGATGCTCGCTCTTTTGAGATACCGCAGACCTTTGATGCCGTCATCAGCCTTTTTGATAGCCTTA
>SMTZ1_10012885_pt1 | contig 14066 bp, 18 predicted proteins | sample DeeMarSWOR136_30_FD_25667 | JGI IMG/M metagenome (IMG submission 25667) | reverse complement strand
TCAAGGGACTGGTGGAAAGCTGGCGGCAGCGCACCAGCCAGCGCCGTTCCCGGAGGTACTACAAGATAACCGACAAGGGGCGGCAGTTCCTGGCTAAGAGGCTGGTGGAGTGGCAGGACTTTTCCATGGCGGTCAGCGCGCTAATGGGCATAAGCGATAGCGCTAAAGCCGTTTCCCCGGACACGGCTTAGTATTTATCCCGTCCGAATATCCCACCAAAATATTCTGGAGGTGACAGCCATGAGAAAGGTAGGCGTTGTTGCTGATACGGCGGCTTCCATCCCCGAAAACCTGATTGAGCAATACGGAATCGGCATGGTCCCCCTGATAACCGTTTTCGAAGATAAGAACTACCGGGATGGCATAGAGCTGAAGGAGGCGTCGGAACTTTTCGATTTGGTCTATAAGGCGGATAAGTTTCCCAGCTCCTCCGCACCGTCGCCCGCCGAATACTTGAACTTATACCGCAAGCTGGCTAAGGAGAGGGTTGGGGGTATTCTCAGCATAACGATATCGTCGGGCCTGAGCGTGTGCTTTGATGCCGCCACTCGGTCTAAGCAGATGGCACAAAAAGAGCTGCCCGGTGTCAAGGTGGAGGTATTCGACTCCAAAACGACGGTGGGCGGTTTCGGATTAGCGGCGGCCCGGGCCGCCGCCGAGGGCAAGGACCTAGAACGGGTCATCAAAGCCGCCAGCGAGGTCAGGGACAAGTTGCACTGTATTATCCTCTTCGATACGCTTTCTTACCTGGCTAAGAGCGGGCGCCTGGGGCGGGGGGCGGCTTTGATGGGCACTATATTGAGCATAAAGCCCATCGCCGAAGTGCCTACCTCGACGGGGATGGTGGAACCGGTGACCAGGGTCATTGGAGATAGTAAGGCGCCGCTCTAAGCCCGGGGACAAGCTTCATTTCCTGGTGGAACATACCGTTACATCTGAAGAGGCCGATAAGCTGATAAGAATGCTCAACGAGGAGTTCAATTGCGCCGAGGTGCTGAGCTGCGATACCAAGCCCGTGGCGGCGTTGAAGATCGGCCCTAAGAGTATCGGGCTGAGCTTCTACAGCGATTAGCGTTAAAGCCGCTTCTCTGGACACAGCTTAACGTTTATCCAGTAGACTATGCCGGAGGTGAAGGCCATGACCAAGGTAGGCGTGGTTGTCGACAGCGGGGTTAGTATTCCTGAAGAATTAATCAAAGGATACGGTATTGAAGTAGTGCCCCTGGTCACCGTGTTCGGCGACAAAATTTATCGGGACAGAATAGACTTAAGGACGCCGAGCGAACTCTTCCGGTTAATCGATGAGTCGGATAAGTTCCCCACCACATCAGCCCCTTCTCCAACCGACTATCTTGAAAACTACCGAAAGCTGAGCCAGAAGACAGACAGCATTTTTTACGTTTCTATGTCATCGAAGTTGAGCGTGAGTTTTAACTCGGCAACCATGGCAAAGGAAATGGCGGAAAATGAGCTGCCCGGTGTTAATATAGAGGTGTTCGACGCTATGACCACGGTGGGGGTGGCGGGGTTCGTGGCCCTGGCGGCGGCTCGAGCCGGGGCTTCGGGCAAGGATTTGGCCCAGGTAGTTGAAATAGCCAAAGAGGTGCGGTCGAAGGTTACTATGATTTTCGTAATGGATACTCTTTCCTACCTGGCAGAGAGCGGTCGTATTGGCAGGGCGCAGGCCTTAATGGGCAATATGCTGAGTATAAAGCCCATTGTTGAAATCCCGACCTCCAGCGGGCGCGTGGAACCGGTAACCAGGGTTAGGACTAAACCGAAAGCGGTAAAGCAGCTATTGGATATAGTGGAACAGAGGGTGGGGACAAAAAAACCGGTACATATTATGGTTGAGCATACCGCGGTGCCGGAGGAAGCCGCCAGAATTAAGGAAACGGTCTCCGCACGGTTTAACTGTGCCGAGCTTCTCTTATGCGAGTTCAACCCTACCGGAGCGGTAACTATCGGTCCGGGCAATCTGGGCTTGAGCTTCTACAGCGATTAGCCTATATCGGCTTCGTTATTGACGGCATCGAGCAGGAGAAATTTTACCTCGCCACCGCAGAACTCCTTGACTAAACCAGCCAGTTCTTCGGTTATGGCGCCGGCTTCGCCCCTGGCTACGGGGGGCAGGCAGTCCACGTTGATGGCGACATCGGTCGTCTCCGGTAGGAGCTTGGTATGGTCGCCTTGCCGCCAGTTCCAGCGCCGACACATTACGCGGCTGTTATCGACGTAGATGACCTCGCCCGCGGGCGGGTATTCAACGGTGTCGGAGTTCAGCGGGGTGAAGGGCTCGTCGCCCTTAGCCAGCGTCAGGTGCAAGTCACCGTCGACCAATTTCAAGTCGTCGCCGCCGCTGGGCACCATATGCTTCAAAGAGAAGTAGTTGAACAATGCCACCAGCGTGTTGATATAGGGTAGCTGGTCGCCCCGCCGCGCCCTCCGCCCCAGCGATTCGATGGAGCAGTAGAACTTGTTGGGGTTGGTGCCGAAGTCGGTGTAAGCCTGCCGCCAGTTGGCGATGCGGGGGTGGCTCTTAATCTGTTGTAGAGATTCATCCTGAGTCGCTGCTGTTACCAACTCGCTCAGCATCTCAATAAGCTTTGGCTTCTCGCCGTGGTTATCAACCCCGCGGGCGATGACCACCCCCCGGATATAATCGGGGAACTTGGCGAATACTTCCTTGGTTATAATGTCCTTCATCTCTCTTACCTCCTAAATTCTGGCGGTAGCGCGGGCTAATTCCCATGAGTATTCATAGAGGTGCAGGCCCTTGCTCAGGGCCAGGATTTCGCCGTCCTCAACGCCGATCTCACTAGCCATATATTCCTTGAGCAGCTGGATGGCGGCCAGGTTCGAGGGGAAGCCCGCCCACAGGTCCCAGGACCTAAAATAGACGACGAACTTCAGCTTGTTGTTGCGGATTCGGGTATCTATGGCTCTCAGGCAGGGCGGGTCGTCGAGGGCGATGGACTCCTTGTCGCCCACGGCCATAAAAGCCTGGTTGGTGTCGTAGCCGTCCTTTTTATACATCTCGATGACCCTGGGTATCTGCTCTTCAAGGTACTGCCCGTAGGTATACTGCTCGCCCTTCCGGCGGTGGGCGGTCATAAGATAGGGCAGGTATTCTTCGATGTATTCCATAGAGGTGGGTGGGGGCACGCCCTGGGGGGTGGAGGGGACGAGGGGCCTGGTGGCGGGGTTCATAATCTGGACGGCAATGAAGTCCAGCTCCTTGCGGTGCTGGCCGGCATAGCTGCCGCGGTCAATCTTATATTCATGGCCCTCGGTCAGCGTCTGGCGCAGGCAGAGGAACCAGGCTTCAGAGAGGTCCCTGGCTTCGATCTGCGTAATTTTCAAATCGCGTCCTTTCTCTATAAAGCCCGCATAAACTCGGGGCGGAGACGGGACATATCCCCGCTCTCCAGGACCTCTTTGATGAGCTTGAGCACCGCCGCCTTCTGCTGGGGCAGCCTGGCCTTGATGGGCAAATAGTTGGAGGCGTGATTGGCGGTGAAGAAGCAGTCGCTAAAGTTCGCGTTCTCTATTATCATCTTGAGCTCGGCCAGAGACTGAAAGGGCGTGATGAGCTCAAAGCGTTCCTCTTCCCAGTCCTGGTGGAGGGGGGTGCCGGGAACGAGCATGACGGTCAGGGCGCCGGCGAAATCGGGGTCGATATCAGAGAGTATTCTGGCGGTAGCGAGGGCGTTCTTCTGGCTGCCCTCGGGTCCCCCCAGCCCCAGTATCACCGTGACCGAGAGGGTAATGCCCGCCTGCTTTATCTTCCGCCCCGCCTCGACTATCTGAGCGTAGGTCGCCCCCTTGTCAATCTTTTTGAGCAGTTCTTCGTCTCCGGTTTCCACGCCCATATAGCAGATATTTAGCCCCAGCTCGTGCAGCTTCTTAAGCTCGTCGACGCTCTTTATCAGGGCGGCCTGAGGGGTGTTGTAGGAGCCGATTCTCTCCAGGTTGGGGAACTTCTGCTTCAGGTATTTGAGGACTGCCACCAATAGGCGCTGGGGGGCGATAAGGGCATCGCCGTTCTCCAGGAAGATACGTCTTAGGCTCCAGCTGTAGTTTTTGGCTACCTTATCGATGTCCCGCTTGATATCCTCCAGGGGCCGGATGCGGAACTTGATGTTGCTATAGGTGCCACAGAAGGTGCACTTGTTGTGGGAACAGCCGAAGGTTACGGGCAGCAGCAGGCTGTTGGCTTCGCTGGGTGGTCTTACTATGGCTTGTTCGTATTCCATCCGATGAATTACCTTCGATTCTTCTTAAAGATGGCCAGGAACCTGTCCTCGTATTCCTCGAAAAGCCCCCAGCGGTCGAGCTCGCTCTTCAGCTCGCCTGGCTCCAGGTCGCCGTCCTTGACCATCTTGAAGAGTTCTTCAATCCTGACGCGGGCGTCAGCGGGTACGCCTCTGGCGTCCATGTCCAGAAGACCCCTGGTCTCCATCTGCATCAGGTTGTCGGGAAGGGAGGTGCGGGTCATCTCGTAGATGAACTTCATCAGCGACACGTCCCAGAGCTCATCCTGCCCCCGGATAATCGATGCCAGCGGGTCGCCGCGCTTATCAATCTCGCGGTTCAGCTTATCGACCACCGCCAGCAGGTTATTGGAGACGATGTTAAGCCCCTTGGGCTCGTTCTTGTAGCTGTAGTATAGCCCTGGGGCGTTGGTGCCGAAGGCATTGATGAGGCTGTCTAGATATCTCTTCGCCTCCGGGCTGAAGCCCTCCAGGTGGGAGAGGTAGAAGGGGGTTACAATCTTGGGCCTTTCGGCGATAACCCTGCCTTCCCTGATTACGGTCTCGGCAGCGCTCTTGACCAGCTCGGAGTAGGCCGGCTCGGTGACCAGGTAGTAATAGACGTTGGTCGTGCCGAAGGTAGCCAGGCTCCGCTTGGGTGGCCTCAGGATTTCGGTGTTTTTAACGGCTTCCCTAATTCGCTCGTCATCAATATCCATCGTTTTTCCTCAGGCTATCGCCGTCAGTTCCTGTTTGTATTCATTGAGCAGGCTGATGTACTGTGAATCGAGCTGTATCTTTATCCGCCGCCACTCCTCTTGGAACTGGGGCTGGTTTTCAATGTCAATTCTAACGCCCGACGTCGTGCCCAGCTGCTGCTTGACCGCCTCCTGGACCTTGGCGCCGAAATCGGTCTTGAGCTGCTCGTAGGCCTGCCGCCGCTGCGGCTCACCCTGCTCGTTGTAGTGGTTGAAGATGTTCCTTATCTTGCTGAAGACGTTTTCCACAGCCACCTTGTCCTTCTTAAGGGCTTTTATGCCCTCCATCGCCTTCTTGTTGTGCTTACGGGCGGCGTCATTGACGGGCAGCTCTATGTTCCTGAGCAGTATGTCACTGGCGCCTTCCTTAACATAGCCGACTACCTTCTCCTCGAATTTGTCCAGCTCGGCGGCCAGATACCTCGCCCATCTCGGCCACCTTTTCCATGGCTATCTCGCGGGCGCTCTTGATATGGTTGCCTTCGTTTTCTAGATTCATGCTTACCTTATATTATACTAGATAGCCCTAAAAGGCTCAAAGGTATAGCTTGCCTTTGCCACCGTAAATGATATAATCTCTCTTGGGGGGGTGTGAAGATGAGGAAATCAGGGATTTTAGCCATGACACTGCTAGCGGTGCTAGTCTTGTTGGTAGGAACGGTCGCTTGTGGTGGTAATGGCGATGAAAACGGAGCACCGCCCGTGGAAGTCGAGATGGAGCTGACCAGCGCCGTTTTTGCCGACGGGGGCACGATACCGGTCGATTACACCTGCGACGGGCAGGACATATCCCCCCGGCGGCGATTTTACCCACTGGATTATCTTTAACATCCCCGCCGACACGTCGACGCTGGTGGAGGCAATTGCCACCGCTCCCCTGTCCGTTCTCGTCGGGCAGGGCGAAAACGACTTCGGCAGCATTGGCTATAGTGGGCCCTGTCCTCCTTCGGGTTCGTCACACCGATACAGCTTCACCCTCTACGCACTGGATATAACCCTGGAGCTGGAGGCCGGCGCCACCAGAGGGCAGCTGCTTGACGCCATGGAAGGTCACATCCTGGCTCAAGGTGAGCTGGTGGGCGTCTACCAGCGCTAGTCCGGGTGGGGGGATAAGTGGGGTCTGTTACCATGACTAAAGAATTCGAAATCTTAGACCATACTGCCGATGTCGGCATTATCGCCTACGGCGCCGACCTTGAGCAGGCGTTCGCCAACGCGGCTAGGGGATTGTTCAGCCTGATAACTAGCCTCAGTGACGTGGATGAGGCTCTTCACCGTGATATAGAACTGACCGCCACCGACAGAGAGAGCCTGCTGGTGGACTGGCTCAACGAGCTGGTCTACTACTTCGACACCGAGGGCATCCTCTTCAAGCGCTTCGACATCATTGAGCTGAATAATAGCCACCTCAAGGCCAGGGGCTATGGGGAAAAGGCGGACAGCGCCAAGCACGAGCTAAAGACGGGGGTCAAGGGCGCCACCTACCACATGCTTAAAATCGAAAAGAACAAGGGCTACCGGATACAGGTGCTCTTCGATATTTAGGGGAGAGGAAATGGTTGGTAAATGTAAGGAAATATGGGAAGGGTTGAGGGGGGCGTCAATTATGGCCGTCTCTCTTATTACGCCGTTTTTCAATGACCGACGCCGGAGATGGGGGGCTACTGAGGACGAAATCGGGAAAGCCTGGCCGGGCGATGACCTCGTTTCTCAGCCGAAGGGCGAATATACGCACGCCATTACTATCAACGCACCAGCGGCGGCGGTCTGGCCGTGGCTGGTTCAGATAGGACAGGGGCGGGGCGGGTTCTATAGCTACGAATTTCTGGAGAATATGATTGGCTGCAAAATGCGTAACGCAGATAAAATCATCCCCGAGTTACAGAACCTGAAGGTCGGTGACAACATTCCGATGCATCCCACGCTGGGCAACCCTTATAGGGTCGCTGCCATCGAGCCAGGCCGTGCCCTCATCCTATCAATTCGAGTAGATGCACAGACCGGTAAGGTCTTTGAGCCCGGTGAGAAGCTGCCGGAGGAATACCGGAACATGAGCTGGCTGTTCTTTCTGGATGAAGGTGACAACGGCACCACTCGACTGATTAGCCGTTCACGGAACGATTGGAACCAGAGCTTGGGAAATACAATATTTTTCGGTATCTTCGGCCCGCTCACGCTGGAGATGGACCGCAAGATGCTTAAGGGTATCAAGGAACGGGCGGAGGCTGGTAATAAATCGAACTAAATGACGGAGCAGGAAGACAGATAATGTCGGCACCCTGGAGAGCAATAGTCAAAAAGATAGACGACTACCGCTGGGAGATACCGACCAGCTATAAAGAGGGCATGTCGGTGCCAGGCCGCATCTTTGCCAGCGAGTCCATGCTCGACCACATCTGGGAGGAGCACGCCTTTGAGCAGGTGGCCAACGTGGCTTTCCTGCCCGGCATTGTCCGCTACTCGCTGGCCATGCCCGATATTCACTGGGGCTATGGCTTCCCCATCGGCGGGGTGGCGGCGACCCGGGTCAGGGACGGGGTTATATCCCCTGGAGGCGTCGGCTTCGATATCAACTGCGGCGTCAGGCTGGTACGAACCAGTCTCACCGAGGAAGAGGTCAGACCCAAGATAGAGCCGCTGGTTGACGCGCTCTTCCACAACATACCTTCTGGGTTGGGCTCGGAGGGCAAGATAAAGGCCAGCCGCAAGGAGCTGGACGAGGTTATGGAGCAGGGCAGCCGCTGGGCTTTGGAGAGGGGCTATGGTCTGCCCGAGGATATTGTTGCCACCGAGGAGTCGGGCTGCATTAAGGGCGCCAGGGCCGACAAGGTCAGCGATAAGGCCAAGAAGCGTGGGCTGCCCCAGCTGGGGACGCTGGGTTCGGGCAACCACTTCCTGGAGGTGGCGGTGGTGGACGAGCTTTACGACCGCGATGCCGCCAAGGTGATGGGCATCGAAGAGCTGGGGCAGATAATGCTTTTGATACACACCGGTTCCCGCGGCTTCGGCCACCAGATCTGCTCCGACTATGTGAACATACTGGGGCAGGCGGTCAAAAAATACGGCATCAACCTTCCCGACCGCCAGCTTGCCTGTGCCCCGGTGGATTCGCCGGAGGGAAAGGACTACCTGGCGGCGATGGCGGGCGCGGCCAACTACGCCTGGACCAACCGCCAGTTCATCCTGCACTGGGCCAGGGAGTCCTTCGCCAAGGTCTTCGACAAGAGCCAGGCGGAATTGGGGATGAGGCAGATCTACGACGTCTGCCACAACATCGCCAAGCTGGAGAACTACGATATCAACGGCAAGCCGGAAAAGCTTTGCGTCCACCGCAAGGGGGCGACCCGCGCTTTTCCCGCGGGGCACCCCGATGTCCCCGATGCCTATCGGGCTATTGGCCAGCCGGTGCTCATCCCTGGGGATATGGGACGGAGCTCCTATGTCGCCCTGGGCACCGATGTCGCCATGGCCGAGACCTTCGGCTCCACCTGCCACGGGGCGGGCCGGTTAAAGTCGCGGGGGGCCGCCAAGCGCATGCTGAAAGGGGCCGACGTCGCCCGCTCGCTGGCCGCCCAGGGAATCACCGTCAAGACGGGGAGCATGGCTTCGCTGGCCGAGGAAGCGCCTCAGGCCTACAAAGACGTAAGCGAGGTGGTGGAAATAACTCATCAGGCGGGCATCTCGCGCAAGGTGGTTAAGACCAAGCCTATAGGAGTAATTAAAGGATAGAAGGGTAGAAAAAAGATGTATTTTAAAAACATCGTCGACGCTTTGGGGCACACCCCGCTCATTGAACTGCAGCGGATGAGCCCCACCAAAAAGGTAAAGATCATGGTCAAGTTGGAAGGGCAGAACCCAGGCGGTAGCGCCAGCATCAAGGACCGCGTGGCCAAGTACATGATAGAAAAGGCTGAAGCTGCCGGCGAGCTGACCAAGGATAAGACTATCGTCGAAGCCACCAGCGGCAATACCGGCATCGCTCTGGCCTGGCTGGGGCGGCAGAAGGGCTACAAGGTCACCATCGTCATGCCCGACAGTATGAGTATGGAGAGGCGGCAGCTGCTCAAGATTAACGGCGCCGAGCTTATCCTGACCGATGGAGCACTGGGGATGGGGGTGGCTATCGCCAAGGCGGGGGAGATGGTGGCTAAAGACAAGAAGTACTTTATGCCCGACCAGTTTTCCAACCCGGCCAACCCGCTGGCCCACTACGAGACCACCGCTGTCGAGATACTGGAAGATTTCCCCTACGACAGGATCGATGCCCTCGTGGCCGGCATCGGCACCGGGGGCACGCTCATTGGCGTCGCCCAGCGCCTCAAGGAGAAATACCCCAATCTCAAAGTAGTCGGGCTCGAGCCGCCACCGGGTGATGATATCCAGGGATTGAAGTGCTTGGGGGAGGCGTTGCCACCTTTCTGGGACCAGTCCATTATCACTGAGAAAACAATGGTGAGCAGCCAGCAGGCGGCGGAGACTTCCAGCCGATTGTTGAAAGAGGAGGGCATCTTCACCGGCCTATCTTCGGGGGCGGTGACCTATCAGGCCCTAAAGACGGCTGAGGAGATGGGCGAAGGCAATATCGTGGCCGTGCTGGCCGACGCGGGCTGGAAATACCTCAGCCTGGATATCTGGAATAAGTAGAAATGGGCAGTAGTCAAATCAAGCTGCCGCCGCCATCTCAAGAAGGCGGCCTCTCGCTGGAGGCAGCCATCGCCAAAAGAAGGTCGGTAAGGCATTTTGCCCCTGGCTCTATTTCTCAGTCCCAGCTATCGCTGCTACTATGGGCGACTCAGGGTATCAGCGATGGCCGCTCGCAACTAAGGACTGTCCCCAGCGCCGGCGCTGGCTACCCTTTGGAGGTTTTTGTTGTTTGCGGCCTCAATGGCGTTGAAGGCCTGGCCGAAGGCATCTATCGCTATAATATAGCCAGCCATTCGTTAACCCAGCACTACGAAGGTGATGTCAGGTCGGAACTCGCCAGGGCGGCATTGGGCCAGCACTTTATCTATCAAGCGCCGCTGGATATAGTCATCTGCGCCCTATATGAAAGGACGGCGATGAGATAAGGTGAAAGAGGGGAGAGGTATGTTCATATGGAGGTGGGGCATGCCGGGCAGAATATCTACCTTCAGGCGACGGCCTTGGGACTGGGAACGGTCGCCATCGGCGCCTTCCATGATGAGCAGGTTAGTCAAGTCTTGCGGCTGGATGAGCCGCTTAAACCGCTGTATATTATGCCGGTGGGTAAACCGGCTTGAAGTTAACCGTCAGGGGCTAGAGTCACTTAATAGTCCATATAGTCCATGAAGTCCATGATATCCATCGCATCTTCGGCCCCCGGTGGCAGCTCGATGGAGACCGGCTGGTTATAGTCATAAAGCAGCATGGTCATGACGATGTCTATATTCGCTTCCCCTTCCTCCTCCGGGAAACCCATGGCCTCAGGAGCAAACTCCATGGATATCTCTATCTCTACCTTCATGGGGAAGTAGGTGTCCTTAGCGATCCATTCCTTCATTGAGAAGCTATCAAACATCTCATCAAAATAATGCTCGAAATCTTCGGGGATGTCGGTCATTTCCAGCTCTGTTGTTTCAAACATTTGCCAAAGCTGTTCCATATCCGGGGTGCTCTCCAGCACATAGCAGTCTACACCGCCTACTCTCTCGCTGCCGGTGACCTTGACCTCAAAGGCTTCGAGAAGCTCTGTCGGAAGCTCAAGCAGATCAGCTTCTTCCCAATATTCCTCCGGTAACTCCTCCATCTCCGACATCTCTAATTTCATCCATGTAGGTCCCATGCCGAGCATATCTGTCAAAATGTAGAAGGTATTATCGACCAGATACATCTCCGCCTCCACGTCTATGTCCTCCTCCCCGGTTACTTCCATATTCATGGTCATTTTCAGCTGGTTATTCTCAATGTCCAGTGCGCCACTGGCGTCCATTTCTATATTTGCGTCGATTGACTCACCCTCAGCTTCGCCGTCCATGTCCATGGCCATTTCCATATCGAATTTGCACGTTCTTACGTCGGCCATTGCTTGGCTAGTACCGTCGACTATCTCTTGTGCCGTGGGCAACCCATCTCCGTCACAAGCGACGAAGGCGAGAGCCATAACCAGCGCTAGAGACATAGCCAGAATTTTCTTGCCCATTTTGCTAACCCCCTGTTTTAGTAGCTCGTTATTCCTTTTACCAGGGCATGAAGGCTGTGCCCAGCGCGAAGGCGACTATAATTGTAATCAGCCAGACTAGAAGCCATGCTCCTAGACTGATAAGGGCAAACCGCCACCATATAGCCCAGACCAGGCCCCAGGTTACTTTAATCTCACTCATTTTCAATTCCCTTTCCGCTTGAGCAACCAGTATTCAAGGCTATCGGCCAGAGCCAGCCAGCTGGCTTCAATGATGTTGGTTGAGCTGCCGACCGTTTGCCATGCCGCTTCCCCGTCAGTGGACTCGATGAGCACCCTGACCTGGGCGGCGGTGCCGATGGTTTCTTCCAGAATGCGGACCTTGTAGTCGACCAGCCTGACGCTGGCGATAGTGGGGTAGAACTGGAGCAGTGACTTGCGCAGCGCCTGGTCGAGGGCGTTGACGGGGCCGTTGCCCTCGGCGACGGTATGCATTATCTTATCGCTTACTCTGACCTTGACCATGGCCTCGGAGAGCAATTCCTCAGGGCTGCCTTGGCTGGGGGGACGCCGCCTCTTTTCCACCACCACCATAAAGTCGACCAGCTCAAACGGGGGTTGGTAGTCGGGCTTCGTCCGCTGGATTAAAAGCTCGAAGGAGGCTTCGGCATTCTCGTACTGGAAGCCGCGGCTCTCCATCAGCTTGACCTGTTCCAGCAGCTTCTTGGCCTCTTTGCCGGTCGGGGGTAAATCTAATCCCAGTTCCTTGGCCTTGTACAAAATGTTGCTCTTGCCGGCTAGCTCGGAGACTACCACCTTCTGCTGGTTACCCACCCGGGACGGGTCTATATGCTGGTAGCTCTCATTCCACCTCATGGTGGCGGAGACATGCATTCCGCCCTTATGGCTGAAGGCACTGGCGCCGACATAGGGTAGAGAGTTGTCCGAGGCCAGATTGGCCGTCTCGTTGACGAAGTGGGATACCTCGGCTAGCTTGCTTAATTGCTCATCAGTTATGCAGTCAATACCGAACTTGATCTTCAGATTGGGGATAATGGAGCAGAGGTTGGCGTTGCCGCAGCGCTCGCCATAGCCGTTGATGGTGCCCTGGACCTGGGTGGCGCCGGCGCTTACCGCCGCTAGGCTGTTGGCTACCGCCAGCTCACTATCGTTGTGGGCATGTATGCCCAGCGGTACCGAGGTCGTTTTTTTAGCCGCGGCGATGGCATCGGCTATTTCGTTGGGCAGCATGCCTCCGTTAGTATCGCAGAGTACCAGGCAGCTGGCCCCGGCTTCGGCAGCCGCGGTTAAGCAGCGCAGGCTGTAGTCGGGGTTATTCTTAAAGCCGTCAAAGAAATGTTCGGCGTCGAAAAAGACGGTAAGCCCTTTGCTTTTGAGGTATTTTATGGAGTCGGCAATCATGCTCAGGTTTTCATCGAGAGTGGTTTTCAGCACTCGGGTAACCTGTAAATCAGAGCTCTTGCCGAAAATAGTAGCCACCTTCGCCCCGGAATTGACCAGGGCCCGGAGGCTGGCATCATCTTCCGCTTTGGTTTTAGCCCGTCGGGTGCTACCAAAGGCAACCAGTACTGAGTTGGCCAGATGCAGAGACTTTGCCTTCTCAAAAAACTCGTCGTCCTTGGGATTAGAGCCGGGGTAGCCGCCTTCGATAAAGTGGATGCCCAGCTCATCGAGTTTCTGGGCAATATTCAGCTTATCAACCACGGAGAAAGAAACGCCCTCTTGCTGCGTTCCGTCCCGCAGTGTTGTGTCGTATAGTTCAACCAATTTCTAGCCCTTCACCTTCTCGGTTATTAAGTCCCCCATCCGCTTCGTCCCCACCTTGGTATTTCCTTTCGCCATTATATCATAGGTGCGGTAGCCTTCACCGAGTACCTTGTCTACCGCATTCTCGATGACGCTGGCTTCTTTATCCAGCCCACAGGAATAGCGCAACATCATGGCTATGCTGAGAATGATGGCGATGGGGTTGGCCAGGTCCTGTCCGGCGCGGCGGGGGGCACTGCCGTGAATCGGCTCGTACATACCGAAAATCTTGGTGTCTTCCCGGGGCACACCAGCTAGGCTGGCCGAGGGCAGCATACCCATCGAGCCGGCCAGCATCGAGGCTTCGTCGGTGAGGATGTCGCCGAACATATTTTCCGTAACTAAAATATCGAAGTAGGTCGGGTTCTGGATCAGGCGCATGGAGCAGGCATCGACCAGCATGTGGTCCAGCTCAACGTCGGGGTAGTCTTTAGCCACCTCCATGGCCACCTGCCGCCATAATCTTGAGGACTCGAGCACGTTGGCTTTATCCACCGAGGTCAGTTTCTTGCGGCGCAGTCGGGCCAACTCGAAGCCGACGCGGATGATGCGCTCAATCTCCTGCTCGGAGTAGGTCATGGAATCGGTGGCCATCCTGCCCTTGGCTGTTTCCCAGCGCCTCTTGGGCTGGGCGAAATAAAGCCCGCCGGTAAGCTCTCTGACGAAGATGAAGTCCGCCCCCTTTATGACCTCCGGCTTAAGGTTGGTCGAGTCCACCAGCACGGGTGAAACCCTGACCGGGCGCAGGTTGGCGAAGAGCCCCAGCTCCCCGCGTAGCTTAAGCAGCCCGTCTTCAGGGTGGACCTTGCCCAGCGGGTCGTCCCACTTTGGTCCCCCCACCGCCCCCAGTAACACCGCGTCCGCCCGGTGGCACATTTTCAACGTGGCCTCGGATAGCGCCGTGCCTGTGGCGTCGATGGCGGCACCGCCCACCAGCCCCTCCTTGAGGTTAAACTGGTGGTCAAACCGCTCGCCGATTGCCTCCATGACTTTGATGCCTTCACTAATGACATCGGGCCCGATGCCGTCTCCAGGTAGAACCGCTATTTCAAATTGCACCTAAACTCTCCTTCTCGATATTCTCTTTTT
>SMTZ1_10004466_pt1 | contig 14068 bp, 8 predicted proteins | sample DeeMarSWOR136_30_FD_25667 | JGI IMG/M metagenome (IMG submission 25667) | reverse complement strand
CCTGGCCTTGATGCTCGTCTACATGGTCATGGCCTCCCTGTATGAATCACTCCGGGATCCTTTTGTCGTGATGTTCTCGATTCCTCTGGCCGCCATCGGTGTCATCCTGATTCTGTTCCTCACCAACACAACCTTCAACGTCCAGTCGTACATCGGCTGTATCATGCTGGGTGGAATCGTCGTCAATAACGCCATTCTGCTTGTGGACTACACGAATCTTCTCCGGCGCCGGGACAAAATGCCGCTTCGGGAAGCCATCGAAGAGGCTGGCCGCAGGCGCCTTCGTCCGATATTGATGACGGCCACCACCACAATTTTTGCCCTGATTCCCCTGGCGCTGGGCCTCCAGGAAGGCGGTGAGGCGCAGGCCCCTATGGCCAGGGCTGTCATCGGAGGGCTTCTCAGTTCGACCCTGATTACGCTCGTAATCATACCCGTCGTGTACTCGGTTTTCGAAGAGATGGGAAAGAAGAAAAAAGCCCAAGCCTGATCCAGCTAGCCAAATCGTTGCTTAATAATCTTAAGTTTTAATATATCCACAGATTTGCCCCAACGCTTCTTATCAGCTATTCAAGTCCGGATATTCCTCTTGAAAATTGAAGCAAAAACAGATTGGGGTCATCCCTTGGATTTGGACAAATACAAAATGGGGAGGCGGAGTTCGGGCGGCCGTTGGAAGGGGGAACGCGATGCGGTTCCCCCTTCCAAGGGTTGACTTGTTTCTCCTGAATCTGATCCTCTCTTTGCCTGTAAGGAGTGGTCTATGTGATTTACGGCGCTCCTTACTCCTCGAACGGCATCAGGATAACTTCCTGCTCTCTCAAGCCATCCTTGACATCTTTTTTGTCCTGACTTATATTCCTCACAATGCTTTATGGGGAAATCGAGATAAAGACGCTCGCTCAGCCAACACAGCAAAAAAGCAATTTCTTGTTTATGTATAAACACACTTGAGTTTGAAGAGGACTAGAGATCATCATTGCACAGATTAATCACATAGCATTATGAGATTATTCAAACTTACAGTTTGCTCATTTTTTATCCTTCTTTTTAGTTATAGTTCATCCATCAATCATGCCTCTGTTGCTCCCGTTAATTCTGTAGAATTTAGCGAAGCGAGAAATTGGGATTCTTCACATCCAGGTAATGGACTGGAGCTTGTGGGGCAGGTGGGAGGGCCGACACAGGCAGTAGCGGTTCAGGGAAAGTATGCCTTCATTGGAGTAGGGATGAGGATGGTAGTGCTCGATATCTCAAAACCTTCACGAGTAAGGCAGGTTGGAGCGTCACCAGTTATGGATGGATTTGTGACAGGGATTGCTTGTACGAAAGAGATAGCCTATGTCACTGCGGGAGGCGCAGGCCTCTATGTGGTGAACATCTCAAATCCCAGAAAGCCTTCGATTCTTGGATTCTATGATTCACTTGGGTATCCGGAGAGCGTGTATGTGAAGGGGAAGTATGCTTATCTGGCAGACGGCTGGGCTGGCCTTTCGGTGGTGGACGTGTCGAATCCCCAGAAACCAGAAGATGTGGGTGTTGCTTCCTCGATTGGCTATGCCTTTGATGTGGTTGTGGCGGATGGAACAGCTTACATAGCAGCGGCGGGAGCCGGGTTGAAGGTAGTGGATGTCAAGAACCCGTCAAAGCCTGTTGAAGTAGGGTGGTATAACACACCAGGGTATGCGTACGGGCTTGCCTACTCGAAAGTAAGGAAAACTGTGTATATTGCGGATGGCTGGGAGGGAGTACAGATTATCGATGTATTCAACCCCTCTTCCCCAAATCTTGTTGGCAATCATAAAACTCCTGGCTGGGCATTTGGAGCAGTGGAGAAAAGAGGAACCTTATATGTGGCTGATGCATTCAAGGGACTCCGAATTCTTGATGTTTCTGGAATTTCTGATTCCAGAGAAATCGGATTTTATGAACCTGTAGTTCGCTCTCATTTTGGAAAGATGTTGATATCTGGAAACAGAGTTTACATTGCTGACAAAAATAATGGACTGAGAATAATTGATACTGCCAAGAAAATCCTTCCCGTTCAGATTGGATTGTATTCCCCAATCGGATATGCAAAGGGAGTAAAAGTATATGGAAATTATGCTTTAGTTGCTGCCGGGGCCTATGGTTTTCGAATTATTGATATTTCTAATCCAGACAAAGCTTCAGAAATAGGATTCTACGATACTGAAGAATACGCCAATTGTATCTCAGTGAACAAGAATATTGCTTATGTAGGTACTACACCAAGTGGAAAACCGCCAGAGTTACACATCATTGACATCTCGGTGCCATCCAAACCAGAAAGAGTGGGATTGTACGTTTATCAGGGGGGACAAGGGACTTCTTTGGACATGACAGTCTCAGGGAAATATGCGTATATTGCAAGTGAAAAAGGATTATTAATAATCGACATCTCAAATCCAGAAAATCCGTTTCAAGCTGGATCAATCACCCTCTGGGATGTTCCAAAAAATATAAGTGCTGTAGGAGTCGACGTGAGTGGGAAATTGGCTTTTGTCGCCCTTCAGCATGGAGGGATAAAAATTGTTGATGTTACTAAGCCAGATAGGCTTAAAGTGCTAGGATCATTCAGAGATGATTCAAGCCTTTCTGAAGCTATCGTGGTCGAGGATAACAAGGCTTATATTGCAGACCATCATTTGTTACGTATACTCGATGTTTCTCGTCCCTCCCTTCCCTCTGAATTGGGGTCAATTGGTACTCATGGCAGTGCTCGGGGACTTACAGTGAAGGAAAATACTGTGTATTTGGCTAATGGGGGGAGTGGAGTTTCTGTTGTCGATGTCTCCAATTCTCTTCTTCCAAGGATAATCACTGAGTACGACACACTCGGTTCATCACACAGAGTTGATGTTATGGGCGATCGACTTTTTGTCGCGGATGGTATGGCTGGTTTAGTTATTTTAGGCATGAATTCAATGGCAAGCTTTCATCCGAGAGATTTTCACCATTACTTAGATAGCCAGGAAAAATTTGCGAGAAAAAGGCCGGTCCAATCTGATCGATATCTGCCAATGTCAGACGCACAAACAGATCATTTGTTCAAGATTCCCTTACTTGCTGAGAGAAGTAATTCGCAAGCTACTAATAATTGGGTCGTGACGAGCAAAAAAGATAGTGGCTCGGGAACTCTGCGCTGGTGCATGGAAAACGCCAAGGCTGGGGATATAATCACTTTTGATAGTTCTGTGTTCCCTCCAGATAATCCTGCCACAATTATTGTTGATAGTTTATTGCCTGCTCTCGTCCAGGGTGATGTAACCATTGATGCCAGTAATGCTGGTGTTATTCTTGATGGCAAAAATCTAAAACAAAACTACGAAGACGGAATTAAAATTCACTCTGATCGGAATGTAATAAAAGGATTACAAATTTTAAACTTCCCAGGTAATGGAATTGGAATCTGGTGGGGTAAGGACAATATTATTGGAGGTGATAGTACAAAAGGAAAAGGGCCTCGAGGAGAAGGAAATGTTCTCAGCGGAAATTTCTTTGCGGGCATAGGAGGCAGTGGTGATCAAAATATCATAGCTGGCAATCTTATTGGGGTGGATGCGAGCGGTAAAAAGGCTTCAGGGAATGGACAACATGGTGTTTTTATCAAAGGACAGAAGAACCTTATAGGAGGGAATAAACCTGGCGAAAGAAATATTATAAGTGGAAATCTCTGTTGGGGTGGCGTGATTCTCCAAGGTGAAGTAACGACAGAAAACTATGTTATCGGCAACTATATTGGAACTGATATATCAGGCCGATTTGCTATTGGAAATAGCGGGGATGGAATTGTTATTGAAGTTGGTGCATCTAACAATGTTGTAAATGGCAACGTATTGAGCGGAAACAGAGAATCTGGAGTATGTATTGCGGACAGAAACTCTTCTTACAACAAAGTTCAAGGTAATCTCATCGGTTTAGATATCACCGGGAAAAAAATACTGGCCAATGAAAGAAGCGGCATATCAATTGGATATTGTGATGATGGCATCAATCTGATCGGGGGGACATCACCGGGAGATGGAAATGTTATTAGCGGAAATAATCAAAGTGGAATTGATATATATTATTCATCAGGAGGTGGGAATATTGTTGTAGGTAACTTAATCGGGACAGATCCAGCTGTGACAAAGGCCAAAGGTAATTTTACAGGAGTGAATATTTCCGGTAGCTATGGGAACATTATAGGAGGTTTTACAAAAGAAGAGCATAATATTATCTGCGGGAATGAGTATGGAATCGGATTGGAGACAGATCATAACTGCGTCGCTGGAAATTATGTAGGAACGGATTCTACCGGTCTGCAAACGCTTCCCAATATTTACGCGGGGATTAATATCCTTGAAAGAGCATATAACAATGCTATCTGGAATAATCTCATATCTGGTGAATTCTTAGGTATTTCGTTGTGTGGGGATCAAAATATTCTAGGAAATAATATTTTTAGTAATTGCTCTACTGGAATAGATGTGGCGGGAAAAGACAATTACATCCTCAAATGCAAGTTTTTAAATAATCAGATTCAAGCCACGGATTCAAGTAATAACATTTGGGATAAGGATCGAGCTGGGAACTACTGGAGTGATTATAAGGGGAGTGATGCGGATGGGGATGGGATAGGTGACACACCGTATCAGGTCCCTCCGAATGGGATGGATAACTATCCTCTGATGTATCCATCATGCGGGCTTACTGTCCAGGTGAGTCCTCGAGGAAGCGGGAATGTCACCGCAGCACCGAGCAAGCCTGGCTATGTCTATGGAGAGAATGTTCGGCTTAAAGCAGTCCCAAAGGATGGCTATGCGTTTTCAGCCTGGACAGGGGATTGTCCCGCAGGAGAGGAGGGGCGTAATCCTCTGACGCTCACCATGAGCACGGATAAGAAGCTGACCGCCAATTTCATCGCGTCCCCTGCATCAGAGCTTTCCGTATCAAAGCACCGACTAAATTTTGCTGCCATCAACGGAGGGGAGAAGACTCCTGACCAGAGTTTCCTGATCGTGAACTCAGGGGAGGAGGTGCTTTCGTGGCAGGCGGTGGATACAGCAGAGTGGCTTTCATGCGCGCCTTCGGAGGGGGCAGGGAATAGCTTCGTGACTGTCTCGGTCGATCCTTCGGATCTCAGCGTGGGAACATACACGGCAGTAATCTTGGTAACTGCTTTCGACGCTCAGACCACTCGGTCTCCCCAACCGGTCACTGTCATGCTGGAAGTGCTGACGCCTGAAGAAGCAGGATTACCTATTGGGGAATGGGATAGGCCTTCTGAGGATTCATCTTCACACAGCGGTTGTCTGGTTTTTTCTGGATGGGCACTGGACAGGATAGGGATGGAGAGTGTAACGATCTATCGATTGAAAACTCCCATGGATGATCCTTCGAGTCCTGAAGAGATTTATATGGGAGACGCCTCTTTTGTAGAAGGGGCCCGGCCGGATGTAGAGGAGGCATATGCCCATTATCCTCAGTGCAGCCAGGCGGGGTGGGGGTATAATTTTGTATCGGAACTTCTGCCCCTAGATGGTGAATATACCTTCATCGTAGAGGCGAGGAGTGTGACTGGGGCCGAGGTTGAGCTGGGAAGGAAAACAGTGGCCATATACAATGCGAATTCTTTCAGGCCATTTGGAACGCTTAAATTTCCAGAACCTGGGGAGAGAATTTTAGGGAAGACCTGTTATGTAATTGCCTGGATGCTGCCGCGGGGCAATGCTCGGCTTTCTGATGTCAGTGTGTACATTGACAGCGAGTACAGAAGAACCCTGAGTTCTGGCTTCGCTTATCCAGGGCTTTTATCGCTAATTCCCTGGTATAGAGGATCTTATCTACCAGGTTTTGCTGCCACTCTTGGACCATCTTCACCATCAAATGGCTATCACACTGCATTTCTTATTGCCGAGGACAGTGAGGGTAATAACAGTGTTTCAGGCTCCAGGTGGTTTTATAGAGCCGACGGAAAGAAGGGAATCGATCAGGAAGATAGAGGCCATGGCAGAATTATGGAAAGCATGGGACTCGAAATAGGTGAGGTACATGGCACTATTGATTATAAAAAAGGGAGGAAGAGAATAGAGTATACAGAAGGAGAAATTTCAATCAGGGTGAATGAATTGAGGAATATTGGTATCACAGGATTAAGTCGGGAGGACACAAATACCTACTTTAAAGCCTTATATAGAGGACAGGAGCTCCTGCCTCTCGGGATGAGTTGTGAGCGAGAGAGAGGCGTCATATCCTGGCTGCCGATTCCTGGTTTCAAGGGAAAATTTCCCATTGAAATACTGAAAATTAAAAATTCTGCTTTGATTGATAAGGGAGCGGTTGTCTTCGATGTAAACTAATATTAACGCAATAATTGGTGTGACATCATCTCTTGTGCGGCCTGATGCCACCCTCAGCCCCCGAACCCTGGGGAACCAGTTCCGTTGGTTCCCCCCATCAGATAAGCCGATGGGGCCCCCCTCCGCTACGGGGGCTGAGGGTGGCATCAGGCCGCAAAGGGATTGTAACCTTATTTACTGCGTTTATATTAGATTTTTTTTGGATGGTGCTTCCGGTTTTCACTCTGAGTAAATCATCACATTTGGTTTCATGCTTAGGGTTTTTCCCGAAAGGCCCAGCTCGGTCAGAACCCAGAACTTATCAACGCAAGAGATAAGGACGTCGAACACCGCTTCAAAGGGCCTTCACCTGCATAATAAAATCTCAGTATATAGCGATTTGACTCTATTCCCTTGAATTTGATATTCTTTTCCCGATTATGCATAAGGGAGAATAGGCCATGGAATGTCCCAAGTGTCATTTTGATAATCCCGCCGACTCTAAATACTGTAAAGAGTGCGGAATCAAGATATATCCCGCAGTTACAGAAACCATGGAAACACCCAAAGAAGAATTAACCACGGGATCCACTTTTGCCGGTAAATACCAGATCATCGAGGAACTAGGCAGAGGCGGTATGGGAAGAGTCTACAAAGCTCTTGACACAGAAGTGAACGAGAAAGTGGCCGTAAAGCTTATCAAGCCAGAGATTGCCGCAGATAAAAAAACTATCGAACGTTTTCGGAATGAACTGAAATTCGCTCGAAAGATCCGCCATAAAAACGTCTGTCAGATGTTTGACCTCAACAAGGAGGAAGGCTCCTACTACATCACGATGGAGTATGTGGCTGGGGAGGATTTAAAAGGCTTGATCAAAAAGATGGGGCAGCTTAGCGCTGGGCAAGCCATCTCCATAACCAAGCAGGTGTGTGAAGGATTGGCTGAGGCTCATAAGCTCGGGGTGGTCCACAGGGACTTAAAACCCCAGAACATCATGATCGATAAAGAGGGTGATGCCCGGATCATGGATTTTGGGATAGCCCGGTCAATAGAGGGAAAGGGGATAACTGGTGTGGGAGTGATGATCGGGACACCGGAGTATATGTCTCCTGAGCAGGTGGAAGGAAAGGAAATCGACCAGCGCTCAGATATCTATTCCCTAGGTGTTATCCTCTACGAGATGGTCACCGGGCAAACTCCCTTCGAAGGGGATACTCCTTTCACGATCGGTGTTAAACACAAAAGCGAAATACCGAGGCCTCCCAAAGAGCTTAATACACAGATCCCAGATGATCTCAACCGTGTGATCCTGAGATGCTTGGAGAAAGATAAAGAAAAGAGGTATCAGAGTGCAGGAGAAGTCCGTTCTGAGCTCACCAGGATAGAAGAGGGCATTCCGACAACTGAAAGAGAAATTCCTGTCAGAAAGCCCATCACTTCAAGGGAGATAACAGTAACATTCGGATTGAAGAAGCTCTTTATCCCTGCTTTGGTGGTCATGGTGCTCGCCGTCATCGCGGTTGTCATCTGGCAGCTTCTTCCCGAAAAGGAAGTGCTCCCCACCCCATCGGATGAATTCTCGCTTGCCATTACGTATTTTAAAAATAACACGGGCGATGAGAGTTTGGATCACTGGAGGACGATGCTTCCTAATCTGCTGATAGCAGACCTTACTCAGTCTAAATATATCAAGGTCTTGAGTGAGGATAAGCTGTTCACTATTCTTGAACAACTGAACCAAATAGAAGCGAAAACATATTCTTCTGAGGTGCTCAAAAAAGTAGCCGCTCAAGGTGGAGTCAATCACATCCTGCAGGGTGCCTATGCAAAGGCAGGGGATGAACTCAGAATCAATGTTATGCTCCAGGAAGCTAACACAGGCGAACTCATTGGTTCAGAGTCAGTAGCAGGGAAAGGCGAGGAGAGCATTTTTTCCATGGTGGATGAATTGACGAGGAAGATTAAATCAAATTTTAAGCTCTCTTCAGAAGAGATCACCAGCGATTTAGACAGGGAAGTGGCCAAGATAACAACGGCCTCTCCTGAAGCGTATAAATATTATAATGAGGCGAGAAAGTATCACGACGCGGGAGATAACAGAAAGGCCATTCAATTCTATGAGAAAGCGATAGAAATTGATCCTGAGTTTGCTATGGCCTACAGAGGCATGGCCACAGCTTACAACAATTTGGGTTATTTCTTTGAAGGGAGGAAAAATACCCAAAAGGCATTAGAATTATCAGATCGACTATCGGATAGAGAACGCTACCTCATCCAGGGCCAATACTACTGGCGATCAGAGAAAACCTACGCCAAATCAATCGAGGCCTTTAATAAGCTATTAGAGCTTTACCCAAAGGACAGGACCGGAAATATTAACCTTGGGACAGTGTACTTGGATTTAGAAGAATGGGATAAGGCTATCGAGAGGTATGAGGCTCTAATTAAGGCCAAGGATGAGACTTATTTCCCTTATCTCAATATATCAGGGCCGTATATGGCAAAAGGGATGTATGACAAGGCCAGGGAGGTTCTTGAGTATTATCTTAATAATATTTCAGATAATGCTAATATTCACTGGGGCTTAGCTACGGTTTATCTGTGTCAAGGGAACTATGATCTTGCTCTTGTTGAAGCGGATAAAGCTTTATCCCTTTTCCACGACGACAATTATATCATGACCAAGGGAGATGTTTACCTTTGTCGAGGCGATTTGAATAAGGCAGAAAAAGAATATCAGAGGCTTCTTGAATCCGATGAGAAGGCCGCTCATCTAAATGGGAAGCTTGGTTTAGGATATTTGTACTTGCTGCAGGGAAAGTTTAACAAATCAAAGAACCAGTTCAGACAGGGAATTGAGCTGGCAGAAAAAATGGGCCAATTGGGGTGGAAATCGTGGTTCCATTGCTTATTAGCCTATTCTCATCTTAAATCAGGGAGCCCAGAGGAGGCTCTAAATGAAAGTGAAAAGGCTGAGAGAATCGGCCTTAAAATTGAGATTCTGTTTTTGCAGATAGTCTCTTCACTTATCAAAGGATTTGCTTATCTTGAGCTGAACTCGTTGGCTGAAGCCCAGGAAATTGCAGAAGAGCTTGATGGATTGGTCCAGGAAGGGATGAATATGAAGCTCATAAGGTATCACCATCTCCTGATAGGCATGATTGAGCTAAAGAAAGGGGATTTCGCCAAGGCTGTAGAGAATTTCAGGAGAGCTTTGTTTTTAATGCCTAATCAATACAGTGGATTTTTGGAAAATCATGCCTTATTTTTAGATCCTTTAGCCACTGCTTACAACGAGGCGGGGGATTTGGAGAAGGCGGAAGAAGAGTATAAAAAGATAATTTCCCTGACAACGGGAAGACTCTTGGATGGTGATATCTACGCTAAGAGTTATTACAAGCTGGGTAAAATCTACGAACAACAAGGCTGGAAGGACAAAGCTATTGAGCATTACGAGAAATTCCTCACCCTCTGGAAGGATGCTGACCTGGGATTAGCTGAGGTGGAGGATGCGAAGAAGAGGCTGGCTGGGGTGAAGGAATAGACTTAACTAAAAAAATTCATATCTATTGAGATTTCTTTAGAATGGAGGGATAACATATGATTACGCGAGTCCATGAGCATATAATTTCAGAGCTTCAACAGAATGCTCGCACCGATACGATTTTTGTCCTTACTGCAGTTCTTCTCAATCTGTTGACTCTTGCTATTAACTCTTCAATTGCTAAAGAATCACGCAAGGATACTTCTCTATTTATTACGATGTTCATCTTTGTTTCTCTTACAATAGTAGTTAATCTTGTCGTGATAAGCGGATTGCTGAAAGGAAAGCAAACAAGATTTAAGCTTCTGAGCGGATTGATGAAGATGTACAAAGACCAAGGAGTAGAAGGGTATTATGATCCATCTCTTTTAGTCGGATACAACACCAGATATAATCTTTTCATTTTCGCGGTTATTTTCTTAGGGTTGATAGCGATTGTTGTTCCCTTTGTGATTAGATAGCAAGACAGCTATCGAACTGTGAGGTGAGTGGTAGCCAGAGAATAAAAACTGGCCTGTCTGAGTTTGAGGACACCAGGAAGAGTCCGGCTGGGTCGAGGGGGGACTTGATATTTGGTTTTACATTTTATATAAATTAGCAGAATCATGAAAGGATGAAGGATAACTTCACTTTCTAAACAAGCGAAATTCTATCCCCAAAAAACCAGAAAGGAGGCTTTTTATGAGAGGTAAAATTTCCATCATTTTAGCGGTAAGCTTTATCCTGGTTTTCTCGATTGCACAGGGTTCTGTAGAAAAGGCTGAGATTGATTTGGAAAAGGTTGCGGATAATGTCGTTAAAGCTTACACAAGTGTAGACCCAATTGCGATGGCAAATCTTTACGCAGAAGATGCTGTTGTTATTGAGGCAGGTGAGATCATCCGCGGAAGGGAGGCAATACAGACACACATGGAAGGTTTTATTCGGACCTTCCCAGATTTAAAAATTGAGTTTCTTACAGTTATTCCTTCCGGAAACCATATTGCCTTCGAGATGGCTGTGAGTGGTACGCAGACAGGTCCGATGATGACACCCGAAGGAAAAATTCCACCTACTGGAAAAAAGGTGGAATTTAAAGCTGTTTGGATAGGGAGAATTTCGGCTGATGGATTGATAGAAGAAGACAGAACCTACTTTGATACTGCAGACTTTATGAAACAGTTAGGTTTAATAAAGTAGCTAGAGCAGATTTAAGAACCTCTTAAAAGCAGAGTTATTTATATCCGGCCTGGTTCATCCAATCCTTTCTATCATATTCAAAGAAAAAAAGCTGGTTTTTAGGAGGCTTAATGAAAAAACTTTATATGATTCTTCCCATTGCTTTGATTTTATGCTTTATGGTCGGCTGCCAGGACAAGGAGGCAATGGCAGAGCTTGAAGAATTTTAAGCCCAGGCAGAAGCTGCGGAGCAGAATAAGGAGCTAATAGAACGCTATTTCAAAGAATTGGATGAATATTGTGCACTTGCCCAGAAAGGAACGGGAGAAGTAAATTCGCTAACTTGATTGGTTAAGTCAAATTTAAACCTTCTCTTACTAAAAATTTATTGTATTGCCCTGAGGCTTACTCATCGATAGCGATGAGTGAAATGATGGAAATATCACCCCCCCAATACTCTTGTTAGGCGATTGATACAGGGTGGCGGCAACCATTAAGATAAACCCGAGTTGTGAGGCCCTTTCAAATTTATTTCGAGGATGACTAGAATGATACAAAGAAAAAAAGGTTTTACCCTGATTGAGATACTCATCGTTATCGCCGTCCTGGCTATTCTCGTCATTCTTCTGCTGCCGAATATCTTTATGGCCATCCAGAAGACCAAACAAAAGGAGACGATGGGATCAATCGTTTCCGTCGCTACAGCCTGCGCTCATTATGTCACAGATACCGGATATGCTCCTCTGGCTGGCACTCAGTCGGGTGCGGTGGAAGCAAACGGTGAATTTGTCAAAACTCTTGCTCCCGTATATATCAAATCTTTTCCGATTGCTGATGAGTGGGGGCACACGCTCCTGGTTTATACGGGGACAGCCGTTTCTTCTGTCTATGATATTCCCGAGGACGATATCGGTGATGATGACTTTTTGATTATTTCGCTGGGGCGGGATGGATTAGATGGAGGAACAGTAACTTTTTCTTATGACCCCAACGATACATTTGCTGGGCTGTACAACATGGATGAGATGGCCGATTTCATGAATGATCTGATCAACTTGAATGGATCATGGATTCATGCCCCCATTTCATACATAAAACGTTAGCGATCGGTTGATATGCTCCGCGGCCTGCAGCGGAGTGCTTCACTTTGTCTCCCATTCCGTTGTCAAGAATGTTATTCCTGCGTGCCTAGGAATGAAATCATGTATCTCAATATTTATTTTTCCATAATTTTAGCTATTCTCGAGGACATTTGGTAAACTAATGTTCAAAAAAAGGAGGTTTGCATTGGCCACCTACATCATCTTAAGCCGCGTTTCTCCCGAGGCCTTCAGTGATCCGTTTGAGTTCAAGAAGATTGCCGAAACAGTGTCTTATAAGATTAAGAACGAGTGTCCGGCCGTTGTCTGGAAGGAAAGCTATGCCACATCCGGGCGTTTTGACTTTGTGGATATTGTCGAGTCCGATGATCCGAAACAGGTGACAAAAGCCACGATGATCATCCGTTCCTACGGACACTCGACAACCGAGACCTTGATGGCCACTCCCTGGGACGAATTTCTCGAGACGATTTGACGAGCTGTCATCCTAAAGAGACAACATCCGTAAAACTACCCACAGGAATTGGGATGGGCCTGTCAACAATCCTGACCATTTCCGGCCCTCTTTTTTCACCGTTTCTGTGGATAATCTTGTTGAAAAGATAGGCTATTTCTTTTTTAAAAAATTCATTCAAATCATTTTGTGAGACATTGCACAATTTTTGGTCATATTCAGAAATATCCCTGCCCCCGTTTTTCCTTGTCCATAATTCGATCAAAGTTCCTCGCTCTTCCGGTAATCAACCACCGATCGACACAGGTTATATGTTTGACGTTTTTTTCTTTTATGATAATTCTAGAGTCGCAAAGGCAAGAAGTTCCCCCCTATTTATTCCTGGCTTCTCCTTTTTCGAGGAACTCTTTATATTTGGCTTTGTACTTTTCCTTGTACTCCTGGACATATAGATCATAGTTCATGGCGCCGGTGAGCTTCCTCTCCCACTGGATGACGACCTCTTGGGTGTCCGGACTGAATCGGAGGAGATGGCCGTCGGTTTGATGCTTTTTACCGTCGACTAAGACTCCACTGACTTCGACAAACCAAGGCAGATGAAGGATAATTTCCTTGGGTTTATCCCTAAATTCTGGTTTGAGGGTCAAACGTCCAGCCTCTTTTCCTGCGGCAAAAGAAAAATCCAGACTGCCGAAGGGAGTGGGTGCTTTGGACACGTCGATCCTTTGCCCTTCTCGTAACCAGGAGGGGGAGAGAACAGAGCAGAGATGGAGGGTTTCCCCTTCTTCCCGGACCAGCATATTCCTCAGAAGAGTCCTGAATTTGGCGGCAAACCACCCGTGAGGGGAGAGGTTGTGTTGAAAATCTCTGTCTCCCCAGGGGAGGATTGTGTATTCAAACCCGGCATGCGTGGAGCTGGTGTGGAGGAGAATAGAGTAAAATTCCTCCAGGGCCTTCTTCTGCTCACCGCGAATAACCAGGGTCTCTGTGTTTTTCATGGTCAGGTAGAGATGCAGCCAACGCCCATCGCCGTAGGTCATGATGCCTTCCTTGTATTTGGCTCGAGAGACCTCCAAGGTCTTTGTAACAAGAGGATTCATGGGCTCGAGAATTTGGACTGGATAGACAGCCATCAGGTTTCCCCAATCCTGTCCGCCCGATTCATCCAAGCCAGGAGGAATATAACCATCGGTTTTTTTGGTGATCATCTCCAGAGCCTGGCTGAAATGTTTAAAATAGTCACCGTATTCTTGTCTGAACAGCCGGGCTTCTTCCGTCTTTCCCAGGCCTTCCGCCATCTCGATGGCACTTTTTAGACCGCCCAGGGCCCAGAAGTTGTGGCCTGTGATATGTCCGCTGATCAGCTCATTGTCTCCAGGAGTCGTGACTGGCATGATGTGGAGGGGATCACCAGATCTTGCCTGGGAGAGCCAGTGGATGGCTTTTTCCACCGCAGGAAAAAATCTCTTG
>SMTZ1_10023377_pt1 | contig 14069 bp, 17 predicted proteins | sample DeeMarSWOR136_30_FD_25667 | JGI IMG/M metagenome (IMG submission 25667) | reverse complement strand
AGCTTCTACCACGTCAGCAAGGTCCAGGACACGTTCAACGTCTATGAGGCGTGTAAGTACTGGTGGCTCAGGAGCTACGACGTGATGCAGGGCGTCATCTTCGGAGTCCACACCGAGGAGGTCTCAGAGCACCCGGATCTACGCACGAGGCTCGACGTGGACGAGTGGTTCGGCACGGTGATCAACAGGTTCGTCGCGCAGGCGGTGCTGGGCATCCCTTTGACGGTATACGGCTCAGGGGAGCAGATCCGGGGCTACCTGGCGCTTGAGGACGCCATGCCATGGAGTGCATGGTGAGGCTCCTCTCCTCGCCGCCTGAGCCCGGGCAGTACGATGTGGTTAACCAGCTCAGCCAGCTCCACAAGGTCAAGGATCTCGCGGAGATCGTGGCCCGCGTGGGAAGCCAGAGGCACGGGCTCACGGTCCGCATCCAGCGGGTGGAGAACCCCCGCGTCGAGGCGGATGAACACCCTTTTCTGGTGGTCGCGAAGAAGCTGCGTGAAAACCTCGGGTACCAGCCTAAGACTACGTTGGAGGTGGAGATCGACAAGATGTTCACACTACTCCTGCAACCCGGGGTCCGGGGACGACTGGAGTCCGTCAAGGGCACCGTATTCCCCAAGACTTGGTGGAGCGGGGAGCACAAAGAGACCATGACGCTGGAGGTATACGAGCCGGGGAACCACGCAGCAGCGGGGTATAGCCCGGAGCTCGTGGTAACCGAACATAACGGTGACGATTAGATGGAGATAACAGACAGGGAGTTCGAGGAGAAGGTTCTCTCCTCGGAGAAGCCGGTGCTACTGGAGTACTGGGCGTCGTGGTGCCCACCCTGCCACACTATCAAGAAGGTGCTAAAGAAGCTCGACGAAGAGGACATTGGGTATAGTATAGTCACCGTGAATGTTGACAGGAACCTGGGCTATGCCTCAAAGTACCAGGTGAAAGGGGTGCCATGCTTCATGATCTTCAAGCAGGGTGAGCTCGTCCACCGCGAGGTGGGAGCGAAGTCAGAGAAACAGATACGAGCCATGCTTACCGATCATCTATGATTTATATCCTGTACCATTATGCCTGTTGGCCTGCCCCGGCGCGACGTTTAAACACGCGGCAAGACATTGATCCCTGATGAGCCGAGAGGACGTGGCTCGCCTGGCGGCGCGCCTAATGTACGACCGGAAGGTTAAGGAGTACAAGGACGCTAAGGAGATGGCCACCGCGAGCCTCGGCTCCAAGGCGCTTCCCAGCAACTACGAAGTCGCCGTGGAGCTAGACGCGCTCACGGACCGGCTTGAGGGAGACGCCCGTCAGAGCCGGCTTATAGAGATGAGGGAGGCCGCCCTCCAAGTCATGAAGACGCTAGCCCGCTACAAGCCCAGGCTCATGGGCAGCGTCTGGAGAGGCACCGCCCGCTTAGGTAGCGACATCGACGTCATAGTGTACGGCGACCCAGACGCAGTGGAGCACGTTCTCTCCCAGAGCTACACGGTGACGGGCAGAGACGCCCAGAGGTTCACTCTGGAGGGGCTCCCAAGATCCACCACCCACATCAGACTCACAGTGACGGGCTACGAAGCCGAGGTCGTGGTAAGGCCCCAAAGTGACATAGAAGCCTACGGGGACGACCGCTGCGAGATATACGGCGACGCGAGGAGAGGGCTCGACGTCAACGACCTGGAAAAGCTTATGAGGGTTGACCCCCTCCGCAGATTCGTACCCAAGAGGCGTCTCAGGTGAAGCCCAGGCTTTTCGGGTCCTCCGGGATAAGGGGGCTCGCCAACGTGGATATAACGACGACCCTAGCCCAGAGGGTGGGCTCCGCGCTGGCTACCATCCATGAAGGAGGGGGCATGGTGGTGGGCAGGGACCCCCGGGTGACAGGCCCCATGCTGGAGTCGGCGCTCCTGAGCGGGCTGGCCGCAGGAGGAGCGGACGCCCTCGCTTTGGGCTTGGTGCGTCACGGCGTGGATGATAAGGGAGACGGGCTCCGACGCCGGCGTCGAGATAAGCGCCAGCCACAACCCGCCCCAGTACAACGGCCTTAAGGTCTTCAATGGCGACGGCATGAGTCTCACCATCAGCGAGCAGCTGGAGCTGGAGAGGATACTGGAGGAGGGGGCCATCAGGCCGGCGCCCTGGGACTGTGTCGGGGCCGTGGATGAGGTGGATGCAGTGGAGCCCTACGCGGATGCCTTGGGCGAGGCCCTTGACCTGTACTGGGACGACAAGGTGGCGTGTGACCTTTTCAGCGGCGCCACGTGCGTGACCGCGCCCAGGGTCTTCGAGGAGCTGGGCGTCCAAGCGGAGTTCATCAACGCCGTGCCCGACGGCAGGTTCCCGGCGGGAGACCCTGAGCCCAACGCCGAGACGCTGAGACGGCTAGGCGGCTACATGAGGGCCCGGGACATTCCCATCGGGTTCGGGTTCGACGGGGACGGGGACAGGATGATGCCCGTAGGCAGCGACGGGGCCGTTGTGAGCCCGGACAGAGTGCTGGCAGCATACGCAGGGTACGCAGTGGAGAGGAGCGGCGGAGGAGTCGTGGTCACCCACGTCGGGGCGTCCATGAGTGTCGAAGACGTGGTCGAGGCGGCGGGAGGCAGGGTGGTGCGGACCTCCGTAGGGGACGCCTTCGTCACCGAGGCCATGATGGAGCACGGGGCGGTCTTCGGCGGCGAGCCGGTGGGCGCCTGGGTGTTCCCTGATGTACACATGTGCCCCGACGGAGTGCTGTCGGCGCTGAAGCTCATCGAGGCGCTTGGGGAGACGGAGACGACGCTGGAGGAGTTCGTAGAGCCTGCGCCGAGCTACCCTCTCGGGAGGGCTAAACTGGAGTGCCCTAACCACCTGAAACAGGAGGCGATGAAGGCCTTGTCCGAGGGATACGTGGACAGCTTCAAGGATGTGAAGGACGTCAGCACCGTTGACGGCGTCAGGTTTGAGGTGGAGGAGGGATGGGTCCTCGTCAGGCCGTCGGGGACAGAGCCCCTCATAAGGGTGACAGTGGAAGGTAGAAATAGGGAAGACACGGAGGCCCTTATGCTACGGGCTGAAGCCCTGGTGAAGAAGGTGTTAGGTGGTTTGAAGTGAAGGCTGTCATACTCGCGGCGGGGAGGGGCACGAGGCTCAAGCCCCTGACGGATGAGTGCCCCAAGCCCCTGCTGCTGGTCGGCGGGAGGCCGCTCTTGGAGTGGCTCATACTCAGGGTCAGGGAGGCAGGCATAGAGGACGTCCTCGTGGTGACCAACTACATGGAGGACATGATCAAGGAACGTTTCGGGGATGGCTCGGGTCTGGGAGTCAACATCAGCTACGTCACCCAGAGGGAGACCCTGGGCACGGCCAACGCGTTCAACTCGGCCATCGAGTGGGTCGGGACTGAAAGCTTCATGGGGCTCTACGGCGACCACTTCGTCTCCGAGGGCGCCCTGAATGGACTGCGAGACGCCCACATGGATGGCGAGGTCACGGTCACCGGGCTCAGGGTGGAGGACCCGAGCCAGTACGGCGCCTTCAAGCTCTACGGCGACGTCGTCACCGGGGTGGTGGAGAAGCCGCCCAGGGGAACAGAGCCCAGCAAATACGCCAACGTGGGCATATACGTTTTCCCGGCGAAAGTCTTCAGCTACATAGCCAAGACCAAGAAGAGCAGCCGCGGCGAGTACGAGATCACGGACACCATGCAACAAATGATCGACGACGGCGTGACCCTCCACATGCACGAGATACACGAAGGCGACTGGCTGGACATAGGGCTCCCCTGGACCCTGCTGGAAGCAAACAGGCGAGCCATGGCAGATCTAGAGACCAAGATAGAGGGCACAGTCGAGAAGGGAGTCCACATGCAAGGCTCCGTGTGGGTCAAGAAGGATGCCCGGGTGCGCTCGGGGGCGTACATCGAGGGCCCAGCGATCATAGGGGAGGAAAGCGACGTGGGCCCCAACTGCTACATCCGGGCGGGCACCTGCCTAGGCAGAGGCGTCAGGATAGGCAACGGCTGCGAGATAAAGAACAGCATAATAATGGACGGCACCCACGTGGCCCACCTGAGCTACATAGGGGACAGCCTCATAGGCTCCAACTGCAACCTGGGCGCCGGCACCATAACGGCCAACCTCCGCTTCGACAAATCCGACATCGAGGTCACGGTTAAGGGCCGGGGATCACGATCCAGAGAGACGTCAAGGGCGGCGTCATAGTGTACAAGATGCCGAGGCTTGAGGAGAGGCCACACTAGGCATCCCGCCACATTTATTATCCTCCGCACCGGAAACCAGACAGACGATGAAGCGCGACGAGTTCAAGAAACGGTTCCCCGCCCTCGTCAAGGAGATGGAGGAAGGCAAGGGCAGGGCAGACCTCGAGTTCGAGGTGGAGCCGCCGAAACCCCAGCGCAAGTTCGCGGGCTACGACCCCAACGTCATAGACTTCATCAGGCGTTGCAGCGGCGAGGAGGAGGCCCTCGAGATCATCGAGTATCTCAGGGGCAGGGAGGAGATAACCGTCGAGGAGGCCGACCGGCTGCGCAGGCAGCTGAAGGAGGATGGCCTCAGGAGCTTTGGCTCTAAGAAGGAGCCAGGCTACTACGAGCGCGAGGGCTAGCTCTCTGCCAATGGGCAGCCACTCACCGGCGCAGCCGCGACGCGCCTCATATAGTTCCTGTGAGAAGCAGCCTAGTTCAACATTGTCACCATTAGGTGCCCCACCTCCGAAAGAGGGTGCGCGCCAAGGCCGAACATACGGTTACCAGCTCGACCCGGTAGGGCCGACCTCGATAAGGCGGCGGATCAGGGTCCATCATAAGAGGGCTGAGAGATAGGGTTCTACCAGCCTGTGGGCTCGCCGACGCGCAGCAGGGTGTAGAGGCGGTCGCTGGGGAACACGAGGCGCCGGGGGTACATGGTGTGGACCACGCCGTCGATGGGGCTCCTGACCTCAGCTAGCGTCGAGCCGTCGAGGTCCGTGATCTTGCCGATGAGTTGGCCATCAGAAAGCATGTCGCCGTAGTCAGCGTGCGCATGGAAGACCCCCGCCTCGGGAGCTGTTACGCCGACCCACTCCATATCTAGGAACCGCTGACTCTCCGGCCTCGTCGGCTCTCCGTCCATCATGCCATGGTGTTTGAGGAGGTTGAGGGTGCCGTCCACGTGGGCCGCGATGAACTCTTCTAGGGGCTGGGTACGGTACCCGAGGCCCGCCTCGCTGATGATGCTGGCGACACCGGCCTCCACGGCTTCGTGGATCATGGTGCCAGGGCTCGTGTGACCGATCTCGGGGGTGCTCGGGAGGACGTAGGGGAGGCCGAAGACCTTAGCCAGCTCCAGCGTCTTGTCGTCGATGGGCTTGCCTACCCTGAGCTGTATCGTGTGGACTAGGTGGCTCTCGGGGAGGTCGCCGCCCCTGAAGTCCACGTGCATGTCGCAGTCCTTGAGCACCTGGAAGAGGGTGTGCGCGATCCTGTCGCTTAGGGAGCCCTCAGGGCTCCCCGGGAACACGCTGTTCACGTTCTTGCCGTCGAAGGGAGTGGCGCCGGTGCTGCTGAGGTTGATCCACCGCGTCCGCCACTGGAAGCTGTGCATGTTCATGACGGGCACGCTGATGAAGCGGCCCCGGAGCCCCTCTGGCTCCAGCATCCTGTAGAGCCTGCTGGCGGCCTCGACGCCGCAGTACTCGGTGGGGTAGAGGCCACCCGTGACCAAGAGGGTGGGCCCGCGCTCGACTCCATGGACTACGCCGAAGGGCATCTTGACCGTGATAGCTAGGCTGTCCACCACGGTGACGTATCCGAACTCCTTTGAGCCAGGCTCCACTTCTAGGGGGTTAAACATAGGACCACCAATGAAGAGATACGGTGTCCAGAGGTATTTAACGCGCCTGATTCATACCATAATACGTGATCCGATTTACTCATCTCACTTATATTCACTGGATGTTGAAGCCTCCACAATGGATGATGTGGTTGGGTGCTGCGGCTTAATCTGCAGCACATGTCAGGTCTTCGAGGCAACCCAGAGCCAAGACTAAGAACTGAGAGCGGCTGTGTATCACCGCCAGATAGGTTTGGGGACATGGCGACAGATTCCATGAACTGTACGGCTGGGAGTACAAGGTGGAAGACGTCAGCTGCGACGGCTGATCCACCCAGAGCCCTCGCGCCTTCTGGTACATAGAGAACTACCTGATGAGAGAGAGCGCCCTGGGCAAAGGTAACCCCAACTGCGCTCACTGCAGCGAGTACACCTGCAAAACTCTACAGAAATTCTTCGACAAATCCCATGTCAACACTAGAGAAACACTGGACGACACCCGTTCAAGGCTAGCCCTAGGCCTGTGACTCAGGTGTAAAGCTGAGCCAGTTCACCCGAGTGCAGGCAACATCGCAAGCCTTTAACAAGCCGTCACGTAACCTGTAACTCACGAGGATCAGCAAGGCCCAAGGAAAAGTGTACAGGCTCCACAACAGGATCTGCGCCAACAACTAGAGTGGCCGTCCGTGGGGACGGTCGTGGACATACTGAAGGAGGCCGGGGAGGTAGCCGACGCCGTCAAGAATCTCGAAGGCTACAGCCCCCACTAGCAGCCCTACTGCAAGGAGAAACTCGCAGCCGAGCTAGCGGACCTCACATGGAGCATACTCGTCTTGGCAGCAACTTACAACCCGGACATGGAGATAGCCGTCGAAGATATGTTGACGGATTACGAGAAACGATTCATTAAGAGCTAGACCCAGAAAGCAAGCGACAAAGAGGCCACCACATCTATGATAAATGTGGTTCATGCTTCAGATGTCTGGGAAGCGATCCTGCAGTTCCTGTAGAGGACCTGCCCGAACACGAAGCCAAACGCGTATAGGAACCACTTGTCGTACCTCCCGGGAATTAGGGAGGAGATGCTGTATATGTGTCCGAGGTTCCCCAGAACAACGGAGACCCTGACGGCGTTGATCATCCAGAGCCCTGACAGGGGAAAGCTGAGCACCAGAACATGTAAGCTCGGGTGCCTTCCCAGGACGATGTGCCCCATGTACGCACAGGCGCCCACCACGCCCATGATGACGATGTAGACCACCATACCCAGCCAAGGCCCAAACGCGTCGACGATCGGCCCTACGATGACGTTTGCCTCCACCACGTGCTCGAACATGGTCAAACCAATAAGGGTCGAGGCCGCGTCCATGACCGAGAACAACGCGTGGACAAGCAACGCCTGAACCATCCGCCGCCTCAGGCAAGCGTCAACCGACATCAAGCTGCAAATGATCCCACGTGTATTTAATCAATTCAACGAAACCCAGACAACAGAATAGCTTCAAGGGATGGAAGTGTTCGGAGGTAGGAACCCAACATAAAATCTATTTTTAGTTTCACGCATCTGATTAACCATGAATATTTGCGTGGAGCATGCAGACCCCGCAAGTGACGCCGGGGACATCAGCCGACTAATCGGCGTCTGCAGGGCCGAGAGGAGGACCGTCCTAAACGCCTACACGCCTGAGGAGGAGGCGGAGTACCTGAGGAGCCTGGGGCCACGGGACGCCGTCTTCGTCGCGATAGTCGACGGTGAGTTCGCCGGCTTCGCGGGGGTTGCGGCGAGGTGGACTTACACCGACCGCTGCAGGCACTGCGCCGAGATAGGGACATGGGTTACTCCCAGCCACAGAGGCAAGGGCGTAGGCAGAGCCCTCTGGGAGAGTGGGGTACTGCCATGGTGCAGGGAGAAGGGTTTCACCCACGTCGGCGCCGCGGTGATGGCCCATAACACAGGGAGCATCGCGTTCTACGAGCACCTGGGGTTCCACGTCTGCGGCTACCACCGCAAGGTCATCGACTGGGAAGGGGAGCCTCTGGACTCGGTGGAGATCGAGAGACACGTAAAAGCCGAGGCCCTTTAGCTTACGGACTCGGGCGTAAGCCTCCGCCGGGCACCCTGTTAAGAGTTTTACCCATGAGGAGTATGTCGTGCAGCCCACCGTCCATAGCCTTGTAGGCGTCCACCCTCCGCCCCTCCATGTTGAACCCGAACTTCCTGAACAGGTGCACGGCTGTCTCGTTATCGGCCACCACCTCCAGGTTGATCCTGTGGAGGCTGTGCTCGTTCGCCGCATTGAGGAGGATGACCATCAGCGCCGTGCCAAGGCCAGCGCCCTGATAGTCTTGGTGGATGTAGATGTTGAGGTCCCCTGTCCCCATTAGGCGGGGGTGGGTGAACTTCTGGACGGAAGCGTAACCTACTATGTCGCCGTCGTGGACTGCCACCAGCGATATCAGGTTAGACAGGTTTCCGATCCAGCGGTCGATGGTCTCCTCTGTGTAGGGAGCCATGCTCCACCTGAGGGCGTCGGGGCTCATGGACTGGTACATCCCGTGGAGGCCCTCCCCGTCCTCCTCGTGCAGTGGCCGGATGTGGACGCGTCGACCATCCCTCAGGGTGACTGTCTTCTCCATCGGTTAAGGATTCCCTTAGTATCAGTATAATCTTTTTGAGTAGCCCTCGTTGCACACCCCACCATCTTCACACGGCCCCGCTCAACAACTGGAATATCTTTTCCGGTATGTTCCAGCGGGTTCCTAAATATATGCCGTGAACACTGGTGAGCCAAGGTGAAAACATGAAACAAAGAGTCAAGAATTCAGCGCTGGTTCTCGCGGCGCTCACGCTGGCGTTTATGACATTCACGTGGGCTCAGGCGCGGCCAGACGGATTCCAGATGCCCAGCCCAGGCTTCGCGCCGGGGCACCCCCTCTACGGAGTGGAACTGTTCATAGAGGAAAACATCGAGGTCCCGCTGTCCCGCCTCACCCGTGGACGGCTGGGCGAGGCGGAGAAACGGCTGAGGCTCTCCGAGGAGAGGCTAGCCGAGATCGAGGCAATATGCAACAGGACGGATGCAGCCACCCTTGAGAGGCTCAGGTACAGGTACGAGCTCCAGATGAACAAGACCTTGGCGCTGGTCAACGCCACGGACTCCCTTGACCTCGAGACGCGGATAGCGGAGCGGTACATGAACCACGTGCGGGTGCTAATCCAGCTCAGGGCACGCGCCCCGGAGCAGGCGAGACATGGCATAGACAGGGCGGCCCAGTCCAGTGTAAACTCCATAGGCACCCACATGAGGAGGATGGTGTACAGGGTCCAGCAGGTGGAGAGCCAGGGAGGCAACGCCACCCAGCTAATCGCTGATATGGAAGGCCTTCGGACTCGACTCCAGGAGCGCCTCATGGAGTTCAACTGGATAAGGGAGAGCGTGCCCACACCGGGCTTCGGTGAGGACATCCAGATGCCCGTAGACCCGCTGGGTAGAGGAAAAAGGTCGCAGCGGGGACCCCCTTAGAGCTTACATTTTCCCTTTTTTCTCGACCATAATCTTATCATCGGTACGACGTAACCTATTCTCGATGATTCCGTTGTTTGAGGGGTGCAGGGGATGAGATTCGGGGTCTCCGTCCCCCACGGCAAGCCTGGGCTTTACACCGACTACGGGATGGTGCGAGAGGCCGCCCTAGAGTGCGAGAGGCTGGGCTACGACGCCATATACTTGTCGGACCACATGGTGCCGAGGCCCAACACACCTTACCCGGAGAGGGACGAGTACGACCTCGACGTCCCCTATCTGGAGTGCTGGACCCTGCTCAGCGCCCTCGCCGTCGAGACCGAGAAGGTTAGGCTGGGCACGTTCACGCTCTGCAGCTCGTTTAGGCAGCCGCCGGCCCTGCTCGCCAAGATGGCCGCCACCCTGGACAACATATCCGGGGGGAGGCTCATCTTCGGGATCGGCGCCGGCTACAACGAACGGGAGTACACCATGTACGGGGTCCCCTACCCCAGACCCGCGACCCGCATAAGGCAGCTCGAAGAGTCCGTGCAGATAGCCAAGAAGATGTGGACCGAGGAGCGCCCCAGTTTCAAAGGCAAATACTACAATATAAAAGAAGCCATATGCAATCCGAAGCCCGTCCAGAAGCCATATCCGCCGATACTCATAGGAGGCAGAGGCCGGGAACTCACCCTCAGGGTGGTGGCTAGGCACGCCGACGTCTGGAACTGGCCCCCGGCCGTTTACGTCACCCCGGAGATATACGTCGGCGGATAGCGTTGTCCATGGGGGACATACTCCACGTCTCGGAGGACAGGGACGAGCTCAGAAGGGAGGTCGCCGAGTACAAGCCCGACGAGCTGACCATGGAGGCGTACATGAACCACCTCATAGGGACCCCCGAAGAGTGCATAGACAGGATAAACATGTACAGGGACCTCGGTGTCTCCGAGTTCGTCATGCAGATACCCACCCTGGCAAAGGGCGACCTCGGCTCTTTGAGGCTGTTCGCCGAGAAGGTGATGCCGGAGCTCCAGGACTAGGTGGGCAGCTCCACCTGCCGGTTTCCCTTTAATACCCTGAAGACCTGTGGGTCTCGGTGAATCGTTTGATAATCGACTTCCACAACCACTTCTACCCCGGCGCATACGTCGAGGAGCTGAAGAGGGAGAAGGGCTACGCCTCGGTCTCCACGGACCCCCAGGGCAGGCTTCTCATCCACTACACCGGTGACTACAACGTCGTAGTTGGGCCCCACATCGACATAGAGCACAGGCTCAGGGACATGGACAGGACGGGCATAGACATGCAGGTGCTCACGCTGACCACGCCCGGCGTGGAGCGGGAGGCCGCCGAGAGAGGCGTGAAGCTCGCCATGCTCACCAACGATGGTTTCGCCGAGATAATCGACGAACACCCCGACAGGTTCACGGCGCTCGCCACCCTGCCCCTCCAGGACCCGGGGGCCGCCGTCGATGAGCTGGAGAGGGCGGTCACCGAGCTGGGGCTCAGGGGCGCCATGCTCCTCAGCAACGTCAACGGCAAGCCCCTCGACGCCGAGGAGTTCGGGCCCGTGCTGGAGAAGGCTGTCAAGCTGGACGTGCCCCTCTACATACACCCCACCTCGCCCATCAACGACAAGTGGATGAACGACTACAGGCTCGTCCCCATCATGGGCTTCGGCGTGGACACCTCCCTCGCCGTACTGCGGCTGGTCTTCAGCGGGGCCCTGAAGAGAAACCCAAAGCTTAAACTAGTTGCCAGCCACGTGGGCGGAGTCTTCCCGTTCCTCCGCGGCCGTATAGACACCGGCTTCAACGCGTACCCCGAGTGCAAGCTCCACATTCAGGAGCCGCCTTCCAAGTACCTCAAGAAGGTGTGGATGGACTCTATCATCTACGACAACGACGTCCTCTTGTCGGCGCTGGCCTTCAGCGGCGCCGAGAAGATGATGCTGGGCACGGACCACCCCCACCAGATAGGGGACATAGAGAAAGCCGTGTCCCGCATCAAGGAGCTCGACGTCAGCCCAGGGGAGAAGGAGCTCATCCTCGGAGATAACGCCGCGAGGCTCCTCAAGCTCTAATTTCTTCCTCGGGAGGACACACGGCCCCTGGTTTATTAAACAATTTTATTCACCTAAACCTATGCCTAGATCAGATGCCCCGCAGGAAGAGAAGTAAGCGCCCCAAGTACCCGGCCATGTCGCCCGACCCGGGGGGAGACATCTACTTCCCCCGATCCAACATACCTAGGCCCGTGTACAGGGACATACGAGTACACCCCAAGTTCTTTGGTATAAAGGAGCGGAGCAGAAAGAAGAGAATCATGAAAAGAAGGTGGGACTAGCTGGGGTCCGTGACCCTACCCATGAACATTATGACGCCCGTGTCCACGTCCCGTATGAGGAATATGAAGGGGTGGTCGGCACGGAAAACCTCTTCTTGTATCGCGGCTGACAGAGCGACGGAGACGCCGGTCGCGGCCGCCGCCTCGGTGCCCTTCTCGTTGACCTCTATGAAGGCCTGGTGGATGACCTTGTCGATGAACAGCCGGTCCTCAGCGTTCATTCCGCTAAAGTCCGCGGCGTCGGTGAACGCCGTGGGCATCCCCATCTCCGCCAGGTCCTCCATCATGAAGTACTTGGTCTCGAAGGTGAACCTCGGCAGGTAGACGTTAACCGCTGCTCCCTCCATCAGCTTCAACCATTCGCCAAGTCTCTCCGCCGACAGCTGAGCCTCCACGTCGCCAATGCGGCCCTCCTTGGGCAGCAGTAATAGCATGGAGACGTCCTCGCCTGTGTATGGTAGCTCCAAGATCTGGAGCTCGTCGGTCTCGGCGTAGTTGAACGTCTCGTCGCGTAGGTTCATCATGTCCACCATGACCGTCGAGGTCGGCGACACGTGGAACTCCTCCTCGCTAGTGGCGTCTTCGTCGAACTCGTAGAGCCAGTCTCCCTTGAAGTAGATGGCGTTCGTCAGCACCAGGCGCACGTTGCCGTCGATGGAGCCGCTGGGGAACAGGTCCTTGATCCTGTCGTTGGTCCTCTCCTCCACCCACTCGTTGATGGTGACCCGGCTCTCGTCGGGCTCGGCGACGAAGTCCAGCGCGTTGACGTCGCCGCCGTAGTAGTCCACGATGGCGTCGACGTAGTCCTCTATCACGGGGTAGCCCTGCTGAATCCACAGCGCGTTCACCGTGTGGAGCGCGTATTCGCGGCCCTCCTCGTTCAGCGTGTTGTATATCCTTGCGATTGAGGGAAGCCGCAATGAGGGGTCCTCCAGGAAACCGAACACCGCCTCCATCTCCTCCGCGGTCTCGCCCCTGGCGCCCTCGTAGGTCATGGAGAGAGCCGTCGAGATGCTGTACGGCGAGAACAGTATGTTTCCGTCGTCGGCGCTGTACCTGCCGTAGAGGTCGAAGGCGAAGCTGTTATACGCTTCCACCGTCGCCTCGACCGACGTGGAGGTGGCGCCATTGTCGTCCAGCACAGGTACATCCTCCTTCGCTGTGGTCCCTGAGAGCCAGTCGGACACGGCTGGTAGCTGGGAGCCCACCACCAAGGCGGCAAGAAGAACAAATACGATCCCATACATGGTCCTACGGTTACCTAGTCTAGACATCACTTTCACTGGCTACACGTACAGTCTCGTCTAGATAATCCCACGGATTAGAACACCCGTTTCAAAGCATAGAACAAGGTGGGTTTGGCTAGGAGATCTCCCTGATGTCCTTCCCTATCTCGTAGACCACGTCGCCCTGCCATATGGCGGGGCTGGTCACCATGTGGATGACGCCGTCGGTGGGGACAATGATCTCCTCCATAGTCTCCCCGAATAGGTCCTTTATGACGCCGAGGGTCTGGCCCTCCTCCACCATGTCGCCCGCCCGGACGTTGCTTATGAAGAAGCCGCCGTGCTCCGCGTACAGGTGGTACGGATTGAACACCTTCGCCTTGGACGGCACCACAGGCTCACCCTCCAACATGCCCAGCTTCATCAACACGTTCCTGCAGCCCTGGACCACCTCCGACACGATGTCGCTCTGGCACCTGCCCATGCCCCCTGCCTCGGTGCCCACCGTCACGGGGAACTCCATGGGGCTGCTGCTAAGCCTCGGCAGGCTCTCACGTATCCACTCCCACCCGAAGGCCCTGCACAGCTCCAAGTTGAGCTTGTCATTCTCGTTATCGCCGGTCATCCTGTACATGGTGCCCGTAAGGAGGTCCTCCTCGATGTCGCCGCCGTGGAGGTTCAGCCTGTAGTCCGACTGGCTCAGCACCTCCCTATAATAGGTGGTGGTGACGTAGTACGTGATCTTGGGCGGCCCCGAGCCGCCACGTGGTATCTCCTCCACGTAGCAGCCTGTTAGGTCCCTGTAGTCGATGGGGTTGCCGTGCATCCATCTGGCCTCGAAGGCCAAGGTATTCACTATGGGCACCAGTACGACCTTTCCGTTGAGGTCCCCCGGCTCCAGGGTCTTCATGAGCTCCAGCACCCCGGCGGGGCCGTTGTACTCTGAGCCGTGCTCACCGCCGTTTATCACCACCGTGGGACCGCTGCCCACGCCGTTCACAAGCATGACGGGGATACTGTGCCTGCCGGCGGGCCTCTCGGCTATGCTTAGGTAGCCCTGCACCTTCTCACCGGGCCCCGCCGTAAGGTCCTGAACCTTAAGAACATCACTCATATCGTAAACCTGTGTTCACTGCGGCTCATGTGAATATGGCTTTTATGCCCAGCGCGACAATGGTCCC
>SMTZ1_10009186_pt1 | contig 14073 bp, 10 predicted proteins | sample DeeMarSWOR136_30_FD_25667 | JGI IMG/M metagenome (IMG submission 25667) | reverse complement strand
ACCCGCCCAATATCTATTCGCTCGACATACAGAAAGCAATTTAGCGGCAATAGTTAGTGCCAAGGGCCCTGAGCCGATTAAAATCTCGCTCAAACCTGCTCTATCAATTTCCGGACAGGTGACCGATGCTAACGCCGTGGGGATTCCGGTAGCGAGAATTTCACTGTGCGTACACGTAATTAATTGTTTGTCGCGATTTGGTTCCGAGACGCTTGCCGACGCCCGGGGACGGTATGAGATGAGGGCTATTCCTCCGGAGCAGACAGGATTTGACTATCTTATTTCAGTGAACGCATCAGGATATGGGCCCAAAGAGTACAAACGAATCTCGATTACGGGCGAGCCCGGGACAACTGTGAAAATGGATACGCTTGTGCTTCAACCGGCAGACCAGTCGATTTCGGGTGTAGTGGTTAACGCCGAGGGCAAACCCGCTGCCAGAGTGCCGATTTTTCTGCACGGAAGAGATCAGCCTGAAAAGAGTACTGCAACTGATAACAATGGCCGGTTCACAATCAAACGAATTTGCAAAGGACGGCTCCGGCTTCAGGCAAACTTCAGCAGCAGTCCCGGAGGGGCCGGCTTCGTTTTTTCTGTAATCCTTTATAATATATAAGTTTACATTCATTTTGGCTTTTTTGAGATTGGGTTTGTTTGGGTTTGAATTGGGTTTGTTTTTCCAACTTAGCCAAGTGTCCAATTTAACATATTTAATTTTCATAAAAGGGCTTATGTTCATTTTAGCGTCCTTGACATTGGGTTTGTTTTGCATAAAAGGGGCTTATTTGTAGAGGTTGACAGAGGACAGAATACAGATGGATGATTATAAGTATTTGTTGCATAAGGAGTTACCTGGTAGCATGAAATCCTAAATCCTAATATCGAAATCCGAAACAAATCCAAATTACACCCCATTAGATAAAACTTCGCTATCTCACGGGGTAAACAAATGTAAATGTTCAAAACCTTGTCTGGCTTGACAGATAATGCTTTTTGGCGTGTATCTGCTGATACGAAAACGTGCGGTTCTCCGCTATATCTTCGCCTGCTGGCGGTTAATGTTAGCCTGCTGACTAACATGTGGGCATTTTAACATATATTCAAACAATGTCAACAAAAAAATGAATAAAAAAGCACTTTTTTTAGCCACAAAGTTAGACACGGATTGACACTGACTGTTAGGACACGGACTGGCACTGTTTTTTAGACACGGATTGACACGGATTCACACTGATAGTTCAATAATAAGTAACCACGGATTGCACGGATTTATCAAGTGAGATGCTGGCTGCAGATAGTCAAATGACTACGGGCTTTTTCACGCTCCGGCCGATGAAAGGTTGGGAAACGAACCATAGTCAAATGACTACGAGCTTTTTCATGCTACAAAGATGGATTTTCGATAGTGAGGAGTGAACTAAAGCGAATTAAAGTGAACTAAATTGCCTAAAGTGCCTAAAGTGAGCTAAAGTGCCGGTGAATGGGAAGGTGAGGCTGTTCAAGGGTTGTCGCTTAGCGGGATGAAGACTATAATATATTCCAACAGAGGTACGAGAATTGATGCGAAATCCGAAGATTTTGCCTTTGAACTGACGCCTTATACTGACGTCTATGGTGTCACTTCCACATAAACCTTTTGCTTTCAACACTTTATTTCTAATGAGTTCCTGCTTGTCTATTAGGAGGTTTACATATCTCAGTACGTGAAAAAGAGAAAGAGGATGTTGCACGGTTCGGAGAGAGAGTCTATACCCCAAAAGTAGCGTTAAAAAAATACCCTCGAAAGACGACCCAATCCTCTGAGAATTCAGAGGGAGACTGTTGGTCTGTTATCAATAGCAGGTAGATAGTGGATTTCACAAATGCCATGGACTACGCATCGGCCGTGACAGGAATCGATTGGCTTCGTCGTCCCCGACAAATAGCTCACGAGCCGGGTCCCACTTCAAAGGCCGGTTTAACCAGTACGCGATGTTGCCCAAATGGCAAACAATAACAGAATGACAGCCAATCTCAACATCACAGATCGTTCGACGGCGATTGCGAATACAATCGAGGAAGTTGCCTTTGTGATCGTTGCTTTCGTACAGGTGTATTTCGTCGGTACCGATCTTCACATCTTTGAGAGTCTCCGGCCAAGTGCGCAAATATCCACGGCCGACTTCGACCTTCCCTTCGGTGCCGGTAAATAAAACGATCCAGGCCTTGCCGTCGGTCCTAAAGGGACCATTAGTCATAATGACACCGTTAGCATATCTTAAAGTGAGTCGCTTATAGTCCTTGCCATCAGGAGGGATAATCTCAACCGGTCCGCTGTTGTCCATACCCATGCCCCACTGGGCGATATCGATGTCATGTGATCCGGAGCCGGTCATTCCACCGCCGGCATACTCCCGATAACCCCAAGCCTGGTGGGCGAGGAGGACGTTTATTGAATGGTCTCCACGGCGCTTGACCCAGCCACAAGTCCCAATCGATATAATCCGGCACCGGTTCCGGCGGCAGATTACACCACCTGGGAGCACCCCCGGAATTAACCGTCACCGTTTTAAGTTCACCAATGTAACCGTTACGAACAAGTTCGCACGCGAAGCGGAAGTTCCAGCTCGAACGCGACTGGGTGCCGGTTTGAAATACCCGCTCATAACGCCTGACCACATTAACCATGGCCTGCGCCTCGGCGATAGTGAGCGACAGCGGCTTTTCGCAGAAAACATCCTTACCTGACTTGGCCGCCTCAATAGACGGTATGGCATGCCAATGGGGCGGCGTGGTGACCGAAACAACATCGATATCTTCCCGCGCCACCAGCTCTCTAAAATCATTGTAGGCAGCACAATCCTTGTTGCCGTAGTTCTCGTTGACCAAATGACGTGCCCTGCTTCGCTTGTGGGCGTGCACGTCGCAAACTGCGACGACGTGTGCTTCCTTTCTGCCCATGAAAGCCCGCATGTTATTGGTGCCTTGGCCGCCTACACCAACACAGCCGACGGTAATCCGGCTACTCGGTGCGACACTGCCATCTTTACCCAGTGCGGCCGAGCGAACAAAGCATGGAAAACCTATAACACCTGCACCAGTCAACGCGGCACGTTTCAGAAACTGACGTCGCTCTATTTCTCTTCTCTTCATAACAAAAACTCCTGTGTTTTCCTGAATAATTGCTCAGGCTATTTGATATTTACCAGCACTCAATCGATGTCAATTATTCTTTTGCCCCGTGCTTGCGTAGCAGTCCGACGATTTCGGTGTGGCCCTTGTCTGTTGCCAACTGTATGGGAGTTCGCCTCCCTTTGGTTTCTGCTTTGACGTCCGCACCCTTGCTAACAAGATACTCCACAATGTCTTTGTAGCCTTGCTCAGCCGCGTAGTGGAGGACCGTCCAGTCCCACTCGTCTTTAGCGTCGAGTTTAGCCCCACTGTTAACGAGAAACTCAACTAAGTCCTTGTCATCGTTCCAAACGGCATAGTGAAGGAACGGCCAGTCATCCGTTGCCACGAAGTTGACATCGGCACCATGGGTAATAAGAGATCTTATTACATCCTTGTGATCACGCCAGATGGCCCACGACAAGGGTGTGTAACCAGATTTCTTTGCGTCAACATCGACTCCTTTAGTAATAAGCAGTTCTACCACATCTTTGCAACCGGCCCCGGCGGCAGTATGAAGTGGAGTCTCACCTTCCTTGTCCTCGGCGTGGATATCAGCACCATTGGAGATAAGGAATCCTGCTACATCGGCAGTAGCCGCATAGTGTAGAGGTGTACGACCATGTGAGTCCTGTGTGTTGATATTTATTCCCCTTTGGAGAAAGGCCTTTACTTTTGCCAGATCTCCCATAAAGGCAGCCAGATGGATAGTAGAAATCGTGGCACCCCTTTCTATGAGCAGTTCAGCGATATCTTTGTGGCCTCCGCGTGACGCGTAATGTAGGGGTGTCTCTCCGGTCGCGTTTTCCGCGTTGATATTGGCACCCCGAACAACAAGCAGTTCTGCCACATCCTTGTGACCATCCTTGGCCGCATAGTGCAGGGCAGTATCCCCGGACACGGTCTTTTCATTAACATTGGTGTTAGATAAAATGTGCAGCTTGACCTGCTGAATATCACCCTCGCCCGCAGCCTGGAAAAGTGATTTAGTGGGTTTGTCCTCAAGGCCTGGTATAAATTTTTTTGTTACGGGTAGAGGCTCCCCGTGATATAGATAAACTCGGCCGTGGGTATAATCGCCATTGAGGTCGGCCAGTTTGACTGGGGCTCCGAAATAGCTCCGCGACATTTCGCCTTCAAAGACCTTGTCGGGAATCTGGTCCATTGATCTTCCCGGTCCGCCGTGGTACACACAGGCTTGCCCTGTATAATCAGAGTGGCCTGGACTTCCCAAGGCTATATCTGTATAGGGATCTCTGCTCATACGGCCACATGCAATAGCAGTCCCGAGTTGTACCGGGCCGGAAGACCCTTCCGGCCTGAAGATCCTATCAGCAATATTATCCATGTCGGGGCCACCAAAAAAAAGGTAGGCTCTGCCTCGGGAGCCGTTAAGAAAAGGGGCTCCGATGATGACGTCTACGAAACCGTCCCTATCGATATCGGTTAGCTCGTTAGCATAACCAAACTGCCCCCCGGGTTCTCCGGCTTCGCCGGTGAAGATTACATTCGGCTCTGTACTAATATTGGGGCCACCATAGTAGAGATACGCGCGACCTTGTTTATTATCATTAGGCCAGGACTCAGCTCCCACAAGCAAATCTTGGTGCCCATCACCATTAACATCATTGCCCAGCGTGTGGTAGCAGCCGAATCTGTCTCCCGGATTCTCCCCATCCAAAATCATATCAGCGGTTGTATCGATATCAGCACCCGGGGACCCGTAGAAGACGTATACTCGACCGCGGAAGTTATCCCAGCCTCGAGCAGACACTGTCAAATCAGGACGTTGGTCGCCATTGAGATCACCTACATTCAACCACTGGCCAAATCCAGCCGATATGTCCTGCTCTCCGCTGAAGACCTTATCAGGATTCGTATCCATTTCTGGCCCGCCGTGAAAGACATAAACCCTGCCTTGCTCGGAATTGTGGCCAGGAGCTCCCACAATGACGTCTGCATAGCGGTCACCGTTTATATCTCCGAGCACAACGCCTACACCAAAGAGGTCACCAACTTCTTCCCCGTTGAAGATTTTGTCCGGCTTAGTATCCATGTTTGGACCGCCATAGAAGAGGTAGACTCGTCCTTTTCTTGAGCCATGACGAGGGGCTCCGATCAGAAGGTCATTTTGTCCGTCACCATCAACGTCCTTGCCGGCGTCAAGATAACTGCCAAACGCATCACCAAGGACTTCTGCAGTGAAGACCTTGTCAGCAGCTTGGTGTCCTCTTGATTCGACAACTAATGACAGAAACAACGACAGAGTACCGATTTCTGAGACATTGGTGGTTCTGGCAGAAGTAACCGTCGCGCCCAAAACAAAAACCGCCAGCAAATTGATTCCGGTAATTGAACATATCTTATCCATAATTCAAATCTCCTGATGTACTTTTTCGACATATGGAGTTCGTAAAGCTTTCCTCGAACGCCCTTGTTCCCACAGTTGAACAAATGTAGACAAACCATACTGGTAAACTCGGCCTCCTTCACCGCCAGCATCTCACAAACGACGAGCAGAGCACAAAACTTTTGCTCTTGGCACAAGACATCTGGGTGCAACCGCTAATGGAAATATATACTGCAGAAGTCAGATTTACAAGAAAATTCATTTTTTTTCAGAAGATACATTCACTCAAATCCAGGGATTTGTCGTCTGAACTGACGTCCTTTACAGACGCCACGAAGGCTACTTAGAGCTAAAGTTCTCAAATGCAACACTTTAGCTTCGTATGAGTTCCTGCTTGTCTATTAGGAGGTCTATAGCTCCCAGTGCATGAAAAAGACAAAAAGGATGTAGTACGGTTCGGACAGAACGCTCATACCAGACAAACGCCTTCAAAGAAAGAAACCCTCAAAAGACCGTTCTCATCTCTTGAGGGTTCAATTACGAAACTTCTAATGGAAGCGTTCAGGCGCGCTGATAAACATCGCCAGGAACGCTTGGTTGGAAGGCCTCACTTGTCCGGCACGTCATATGGGTGACATCTAATGTCGACGTAGGCAAATCCGGTGGCCTTCCGTTCCTCTTGTTCCTCAATCCATTTGTCCAGACCAATCTCCTTCATGCGCTTGCCGTCGGCAAGCATGGTGACGTAGCCCTTGGCAAGACCCAGTATCCTTTCGCATGGATATTCGTCGCAGAAAGGACAGACATTCACGCCTTTCTTAGGGGCGCACTTCCTGATGGTGCAGAAGGGAGGACCACATGTCCCCTCTCGACAACTGCAGCGCGACTCTGATTCAGCTAGTTGACCCAGAAAACGCCAAAACTCGTTGAAATCGGGCATGGTTGGACCCCAGGCTTCGATCGATTCCCTGCGCAAAGTCTTGCGGAGTTCACGCGCTTGCTTGGGCGCGCGGTTGCACGAGGAGCAGAGGCCGCAGTACAGCCCGCAGTACGTCACATGCTTCAGGTTTGTCATATGCTTCTCCTTCCAACGACTGCGATATGGTGCCGCTGAACTGCGGGCCGAATCGCTTGAATTTCCGACAATGTTACTGCGAAGCAAGATGCTGGAATCCAAGTACGGCTGTTCGGCGGTCACTCTTAATTACACCTGTCAGGTAGTTCTGGTTCATTGAAGCAGATTATATTCAATATTGGTTCGCTATCGACGAAAAGACCACAAGAACCAAAGGTGTAAGAACCCCTTTGGTCCTTGTGAACACCTCGGTCCGTGCCATGGAATCTGACGCCTTTGGTCCCATCAATCAGGACCGGGCGGAGGTGGGGAAACGGGCCCAATCACCAAATAGGAGATTTCTTCAATCTCCCCTCCCCCTGTGGCATTCCAACTAATCGTAAGCCTCTGGGCATTGCAACTCGAATTTATTCGGAACGTATCGACATCTACTCTAGGTGGTCGGGCGCCGACATCGTCGCGATCTGTCGCAGCAGTTCTTATCTCGCGTAATCCTATGGTTCTGCAAGGTTCCGCATCGAAGTAGCTATCTCTCATCCCCCTCGGTGCAATCCTTCTGCGTCTTTTCACATCTCTGGTATCCAAATCTCCTTCGACAACATCATTTCTGGCGAGATCGATCACCACTCTACCCTCTGCATGGCCTCTGGTAATCAATACGCCTGATAGTATTTTCAAGTCCATTATTACCTCCATTGATGATGATAAGAATTTGCCTTTTAAAGCATATAAACAATAATATGATAAGATCGTGGCTCGTTACTCGCACGATCTATCATTATTTTATACTTCCATAAGCATCACCTCTGTTCTGGTGCAAGTTAGCCTAATGGACAGTACTGAGCCGCCAGGATAGTTTGCAGCGGCAACCTCGCTAGTAGGTTACTCACAAAGCCGAAACCGCTTCCGCTTTCGAGGCTTGATAGCCTGGTCGGCTCCAGTACATTGTTATGGGAAAGATATACTGCAGAAGTCAGATTTACAAGAAAAATCATTTTTTTCCCAGAAGATACATTCACTCAAATCCAGGGATTTGTCGTCCAGGCTGATGCCGTTTGAAGTCTCGTCAGCAACATTGTCCTTGCGGATAACCTGGCTGAATAAAAGATGGGCTGAGCTTTGGTCAAAAAAAGCCGGTGGCAGCATGAAAAATCTACCTACAAACTTGACGGACACCCCTCCGAGACACCACACTGGATGTTGGATACTCGTTAGTGAGGAGTGAGCCAAAGTGGGATAAAGTGACTAAAGTGAACTAAAGTGCCTAAAGTGAGCTAAAGTTGGATACTCGATGTTCGAATTTCGTCCCTTCGGCAGGCTCAGGACAGTCTGCTGTGTCCTATATTCTCCATAAGTCACGTAAGCCACAGGATTTTTTTAATCTCCACCAACATATTCGGAAATTGGTGAACGTACCCAATGAATAATTTTCATTCTTTCCCATTTTTTCCTTGCTCAACAGGCATACACATCCATAATTAACCATAGTGGACGGAACAGATCTGAAGCGTCAATATCGTAGTTTACGTTTTCTTGTTTTATGCCGAGAGGTTTGGGATGTTATGCGGAAACCATATAAGAGGCTTGATAAGAAAGAAGATCGGCGTAAGCGTTTTCAGAAAGGACTTTTACATGTTGCGGAAGAACGCGTGTTATGCCGACAGTTGGGCAGTTGTGGGTTCTTATCTGGAAACAATATATACATAGTTAGCTTAGTGGTTCGGTTAGTGATTTAGCTATATTTTTAATAGGTTTATTTCTAAAAGTCTAAATGCGTGGCATTGATTGAGAAACACGTAAATAGCAGTTTAGTTGAGGCATAGGAAAGCTTAGGAGTATATACAATGCAGATATCGAGAGAAATGGTGCCCAGATTGATATTGGATTTTTTCAAGGAAATTCCGGATAGCGGGATACGAAGTATCAGTGTCGCAAAAAGAAAGACGGTGAGAGTCGACAACGCTTACAATACTGTGTCTAAATCCGAAGTAAAAAGAATCATTGAAACGAATCCTCTTATCGTACCTCCCATCCAAAACCAAACCAATCCCGAAATTGCCGACTGCGATGATTACGCTCTTCAACTAAAAGCTTCCCTGACAGCGCTGAATCGGCAAAAAATGATAAGCACGGGTAAGATCATTCTGCCACCTGCGATCGGGATTGTGATTGCACAAAGTCATGTTGTCAACCTTGTTATCTGCGGAAACACTGCCGATACGATCAGTGTCTTTCTTATTGATCCAAGCATGCAAAAACCCACATTAGTAAACGATCCGGACGAGTCTGCGTTGTTACTAAAAACGTTACCTGTCAAAATTATCTATTTGTAAAGGAGAAACACATTATGTTCGACGTATCTGACAATTCATTGACAAGAGTACTTTTCGGAAGTCTGATTCTGTCCATAGCTTTTATTACCGGCTGCTCCACAATGGGCAGGATTACGCCTATCGCGGTCGGTGGTGACGACGGGGCAGCTGTGTCACGCGGAGTGGCGTTTGTTTTACCAAAAACAATTTTGGAACTACAAATAACATATAGCCTGTATGAAAAGCGGATATGGGAAGCAGGTCCTGACGGGAATCCCAAGAAGACCGACGAACAAGGAAAGCCGATTCTACCGCATCCGATTACCCGACTCGTGCTAATTGAAAATCCAATAGAAATAGCAGTGATAACAATACCTGATTCGAAAATGTCTTTTGCTTTTGATACAGAGGCCCTTGGCGCATTTACGAAAAAGACAGACATAACCATTATGCTTTCCGAAAGTGGTTTTATCAAGACGACCAATCTGGTTGTCGAAGGCAAAGCCAAAGAAATTGTAAAAGACCTTGCAGAAACCACAGTCGGTTTGGCCAAATTGGCTGCCGCCGCCGGCACGGATGTAGCGGAGATGATTCTGCTGGAAGAGGTAACAGTGAACCGGCAGATAGACCCGGCGGATCTGGACTTCACAAAAGATGGTGAACTCTACACAGCAGAGTATTCTGATTTTGAGAAAGCAGAGCTGATCTTTGAGGATGTGGTGCCGCCTGCAATAGTCGTAAAGATCGTGGCCAATGTCAATCTGGCTGAATATTCCAGTGTCGCATCAACCGATTTGAAAAGTAGTGGGGAAGATATCGAGGAATTGGACGGAATCCCTTATCGTATCCCGGGCGCAGCAAAAGTTGTTGTGAGTATGGATGATGTAGAAGTGTACAGCAAGTACCACATTTTTTCACAAGCCGGTGGTATCGCGTTTGTCCCGATTAGTGCCGAGGCGTTTTCCGATGTTACCCAGGGGCTTGAGTTTGCTGACGAAAGTTTTGCCCTGGTGAAGTATTCGTCAAAGGTAACAGCTCAAGGTGAAGCTCTATCTGCGGCCGGAAAAGAAACAACAGCCACTTTAGTTAAGGGAGCGCAAGATCTGCGTACGGCAGAAATTCAAGCCAAGCTTGACATGATAAAGAAGGAAACAGAATTAATAAAGGCAGAAACAGCTCTCGCAGAAGCAATAAAGAAGAAAAAGGCTGCGACATCCAAGCCGTGACAGGGTTAATTAAAGGGAGTAAAGAGGTGGGTCAGACCAATCCTGTCCAGTTCGGGGTTTGCTGTCCGTCTTAACGGCTTACATGGTTTACAATACTTGGTCACGGTCTTGTTATATAGCCCATATCGAGTGACATATCCGCTGGCTGAGATAATTAAAGGGGTCCGCCTGATCCATAGGGGATCCATTTTTCGATGAGTTGTGCTTGCTAATGATAGGTTTTGATAGAGGACAGCGGCTGGGATTACTCTGAACAAAGAGAAGTTCGGGATGTTATACGGAAACCATATATACATAGTTATGAATTACATGATTGAAGATCAAATCAAAGAGCTTACGATTGATGTATGATTGGTTAAGGCGGAAATTCGAATACCGAAGTATCGCAGAGATGAGCATATGGTACACCATCACCGCGGTTGGTAGCTTTATGGTTATCTTCCTCTTATGGGGTCTGTTCACAGGTCTAGCAAATGGGCCGGAAGAATACGATGACAGCGCTTCACATATGATCTCTCTTATGGGAGCTCTACTTCTGTGGTTGGTTTTTCTTGTTTGGCTGTGGGTCGGCTTAGTTCGAACGGCCTGGAGATGGGATCATGAAAGACTTGGAATCCCAATCTTCAAATACCTTCAAATAGGTTTCCTCGTGATGACTGTGTTGACTATTCTCGTTAGAAGCGACTTACGGGAGGATTTTAAGATTTTGCCCTTTATCCTGTTAGCTTTTGACATAGCAATTGTTGGTATGATATTCAATTTCCTTGTCCTTGCCTGGTTTGCACGATGCAAAATCCCTTTGCATGCATATTGGGAAATCGGTTCAATTGTTGTAATGATTGTCATTCAGATATGGGTATTCACCTAAACATACGAGTTTTATTTGGTTTAGATTTCATAACAAGCGTTCCCAAGGAATAGCTATGGCGAGCTGCCCCTGAACCGTACCATTAGTGCGAACTGATATGAGATCTCAGTGAAAGAAGGCGTATGTATGTTCATACGCTTTTTAGGAATCATACGTGTTAAGAGTTCTTGAGCTGTTCGTAAAAGACCATAGCCGGTGAGCCGGCGAAGCTGATGGCCATCCAGGCGGCCTCATCGATCTCATCCTGGGTGAAGCCTTTTTCCTTACCTTTTTAAGGTGCATTTTGAGGCACGGCTCACACCGGGTAGCAACCGACAAGGCAATGGCCATAGCCTGCTTGGTATAGGCGTCTAAGCCGTGCGATGAGCTTGCCGAGCCGAGGCAATCTGTGAATTTGACTTTAATCTGAGCGATGTCAGACTTCGGCGAGCCTTCGACGAGCTCAGTCGAGTCACCCGGTCGAGCCGAACCTTCCTCAGTCCCCGGCCCGGCAGAGGTTACGGCGTCTACGCAGCAGGGGACTTCCTCAGCTTGCGGCTCAGCAGGAGCTTGTTGCGATTGTTGTTTAACCTGTGCGAATTCTTTGGCTGGTTTGGTGGATTTGGGCGAAGGTATTTTTCGGCTGCCATCGGTTTTTATATGAACAACACCCGAACCTTTGCCAATAACCGCAGCGGCCCGAACACCTTTATTGTGTAAGGCTTTCAGGAAATCATTGATGTCACTTACGGAATTGGCCGCCGCCACCTGCCCAAACGTGTAAGGGTCGTCCACCGAAGGCGTAAACACATCGACAGTCTGAACCAATGCTTTGCCGTCACTGAAACCGAACTTTCAATCCGTACCAAGATACTTCCCGAACGGCTCAAAGCAATCATCGCCGAGCTTGTACAGCAGGATAAGGTGTTGTATTTGGATTCAAAGCTGTATATCCACACAGATACGGCTGATAATTTCCAGAAGCAACTGCTTAACATTGTGGGTGACTTTCACCACAGCAAGCCCGAAAGCCCGGGATTGACCGTTGAGCAGTTTTATGAGGCGTCCAAGATGAAAAAGGAGGTTTTTGACGGCCTTGTTAATCTCCTAATCTCGCAGGGCAAGCTGGTCGAAAGAAAACATCGTCTGGCTTTATCCGAACATCAGGAGACCTTCAGCGACGATGAACAAAAATTGCTCCAGAGTATCGAATCACTTTTCAAAGAACGAGTGTTTAATCCGCCCAAATTCGAAGAAGTTATTGAACAAACAGGAGCATCCCCGGAAAAAGTGCAGAAAATCCTGAGGATACTAATCGAACACGAGCGCCTCGTCCGCATAGAAAAGGATTTATTCTTCCACAGTGAGGCCGTGGAGCAGGCCCGCCAAAAACTAATCTCGTTTATCAATAAAGAAGGCATGCTCGAAAGTGTAAAGTTCAAGTACCTGCTTGATACCACCAGAAAGTTTGCCATTCCGCTGCTTGATTACTTTGACCGCACTGGGCTGACCCGACGCGTTGGCTATACCCGATATTTAAAAAATCCCACAATTGACTAATCCGCCGACGGTTGATATGTTTAAGATCTAAAAAGTCTTATTTGACGTTTTTTAGAGAGAGAAGAAATGCGTTTGGGAAAAATTTCTGCAATTTTACTGGGCATAGCCGTCGCAACTTTTGTTGCGCTTATTGTCCTTCGCCCCGGCTGAGGCAATCCTCTCGCGGCCCTTGGAGGGTTGCTGATTGTCTTCTCATTTCTTTCAGCTCTGATAGTCGGCATCGTGGGAATCACCTGTGACCGCCGTAAGTTACTTTCAATTATCACTACGATCATTGCCGGCGGATTCGTGCTCTTCTATCTGGGTATGATGGCCATCGGCATAATCAGTATGATGTGTCGTTGAGCATACCGTCAAGTACGGATGGCACGCTCAACGCGGGCGGATAGAGCCAGCTTTTCCGATAATCGAATTGTTTTAAGCCCCGGCAAAACGGAACAAGCACTGCCGGAAAATAACTTCATACCTTAAAACCGCCAGAGTAACAATTAGCTGGAAATTTTCGGCTGTTTTTAGTAAGATAAGATATATATTCGATTGTTAATAATTTGTGAGGCAGGAAGTATTAAGTGTACAAATCTATGAAATTCTCGTTGTTAATCCTGATATTAACTATATGTTTAGGCGTTCCGGTGTTGGCTGTCCGTCCAAAAGGCGACCTTAACGGTGACTGCAAAGTCAATTTCCTGGATATCAGCATTTTCGCCGAGCACTGGCTGCAACCTTCGGAGGACTCCTCGGAACCAAATTATGTCGACCTGGATGGTGTCGCGGGAGTAAATATGTCGGATTTTGCCCTTCTGACCAAGCACTGGCACGAGACAGGCAATCCTTTGGTAATCAACGAGTTTATGGCGTCCAATAGCAAATGTTGCAGTGACCCACAGGGCGAATACGACGACTGGATAGAAATCTATAACTGCGGGACCGATACTATTAATGTCGCCGGCATGTACCTTACGGACGACCTCTCGGCTCCAACAAAATGGCGGATTCACAGTAATTCCCGTTCCGCGAGTATCATCCCCGCGGGCGGCTATCTATTGGTATGGGCCGATGATAATACCACAGACGCCGGTCTGCATGCGAATTTCAAACTCAGTGCCGGCGGAGAGGAAATCGCCCTGTTCGATACCGACGGCAGGACTCTGATTGATAGTGTCACTTTCGGCGAGCAGACTACCGATATCTCCTACGGTCGCTACCCCGATGCTGTTGATAATCTGCGTTTTCTGGCTGCACCAACGCCGGCAGGGGAAAATAGCGGAGCGTATCTGGGCGAGGTCGCCGCTCCGGAGTTCAGCCACAAGCGAGGTTTTTATGATGCACCTTTCTCTGTTACAATCGCCACTGAAACCAAAAATGCCGTGATATACTATACTCTCGACGGGTCTGAGCCGTATCAAGTTTCTGCACGAGGAGGATACAGCGGTACAACCTACACCGTTCCTATTACCATCAACAGAACTATTTGTTTGCGGGCCAAGGCAGTCAAGCCGGGCTTCAAGCCATCAGATATTAAAACTAATACATATATAATGAACGCCAGCGAA
>SMTZ1_10008911_pt1 | contig 14075 bp, 9 predicted proteins | sample DeeMarSWOR136_30_FD_25667 | JGI IMG/M metagenome (IMG submission 25667) | reverse complement strand
TACACATCCATGCCGTTTTTAGTCAGGTCCGGCCGTTGAATCCATTTAGCTGTCTCACCTTCACTCCAGTCCGCAGGTGCCATTGTAGTTGAGATTAGAAGAAACGAAATTGTGAAAAGTAACTTTTTCATGATTTGTCCTCCGAATAAAAATTCCACTCCGTTTCGTGTTAAAGAAGAAGAGAATTCAGATGGAGAAACTTCCCTCATTAGAAATACCCAAAGGCTGGACTTCTTATTCTCCATCGTCATTATGATTCCTCCTCACTTGTAATACGCAACTATATGTGAAAATTCTACAATCATATTATTGTTTGTGTCAAGGGAAAAACTTATGTAAATTGACGTTTTGAGGGGAGGTGACGAAGAAACCTTCTTCTGCTTATAAAACATGGAGTTTTTGGAAACCATTAATAAGGATTATTTTGTCCGAAAATGTTTTTTGATGTGAATTCGGTGCGAAATCAGACGGAAAACTCGTTATCCTAAATCCGGTTTGAAGGTATGATTTGGTTCTATGCAAACGAAGGCAAAAACGTTAGAATAAGCGATCAATAAACGAACCTATAACAGCTTTGGAACTAAGCCTCACCGGTTTTCAATGGAATTGTAGCAGCTAACGGTCGTCTGCTGTGTATGGCCGGGAAAAGTGAACTGATTTTTTACATCGGAGAAAACTATGAAGAGTATCGACTTGCGAAGTGATACCGTTACGCTGCCGACTTCGGAAATGCGGGAGGTGATATATCGGGCGGAAGTCGGTGATGATGTTTTTGGTGAGGACCCGACGATAAACCGGTTTGAGCGGATGGCGGCGGAACGTGTGGGCAAGGAGTCAGCGCTTTTTGTGGTGAGCGGAACGATGGGTAACTTAGTATGTACTCTGACTCATTGCGCCCGCGGGGAAGAAGTGATCTTAGGTGACAAGTCGCATATGTTTCTTAATGAGGCCGGTGGAATGTCGGCTCTGGGCGGGATTCATCCCCATACCGTTACAAATCAGCCGGATGGTACAATGCGGTTGGAGGATATTGAGAGTGCAATTCGCGGCAGTAACGTACACTTTCCCCGCACGCGGTTGATTTGCTTAGAGAATACACACAATCGCTGCAATGGGGCCGCCCTGTCGGCTGAATATATCGAGTCAGTGGCAGGGCTGGCTAAACGTTACGGTTTATCGTTGCATCTTGATGGGGCCCGCGTGTTCAATGCTGCGGTTGCTCTTGGGGTAGACGTGAAGGAATTGACGCACAGTGTCGATTCGGTTAGCTTCTGTCTTTCGAAGGGGCTTTCGGCGCCGGTAGGCTCAGTGGTATGCGGCAGCAGTGAATTCATAGCGGAGGCACGGAGAACGCGCAAGGTACTGGGGGGCGGGATGCGCCAGGCGGGGATACTTGCGGCGGCAGGGATTGTGGCTTTGGAAGAAATGGTGGAAAGGTTGGCGGAGGACCATGCGAATGCAAGGCGATTGGCTGAGGGGATATCGCGAATCGAGGGTTTAGGTATTGATGCGGCGGCGGTGCAAACCAATATACTTTATTTCGACCTGGTCAGTGACCGGCTGGACGTTAGAATGTTCGTGACACGACTGGAAGAAAAAGGAATCAGGTTATTAAATACGGGGGGACCACGCCGCTGTCGAATAGTGACTCATTATGGGATTGAGGCCGAGGATATAGATATTACATTGGCGGCCATGAGAGAGGTCATGGAAGAGGCGTAATTGCAGTTCTCTTATTTGTCTTTTTCTTTTTCGCCGAATAGGCCTTTGATGAGCTCGGTTGGTTTCTTGAGGGACTCTTTCATATCGTCGGGGATTTTATCACCAAGCTCTTCGTCGATTTTTTCGCCGAGCTTGTCGTCTATTTCCTTGATGAGCCTGTCTTTACCGGCTTTTACGAGGGCCTGCTTTAGCTCTTCAGTGAGTCCTTTGACATCAAATACCAGACGCGGGTCGGTTGGAGGGCCGACGACTCGAATTGTTGTTTTGAGTTCTTTGAGGGCGTCAAAGGCTTCGGTTGTTGTTTCTGAGCCAAGGCCCAAGACCCCTTTTCCCTGCCCTTTTGCCTTAAGGTTACTGATACCAATATTCAAAGCAAGGTCGATAGCTTCATTTGTAGCTGTGCCGTTGAATTGGCCGGAGGCGGAACCTGACTCGAACATCAGGCCTGCGTCGTTGCTAAGAGAGGACTGGATTTTTTTCATATCGAAGCCCTCGAAGGTCCCGGAGAGCTTTGGCGGGCCGTCTTTTGAGCTATAGTCGATTTTTACAGTTAAAATAGCCGGCGTATCGAGTGATTTTATTTCGAGGGCGATAGGCAGTTTCGCCGCATGTGGAGCATCGTTTATATTTGTTAAAAGGACGTTACTGTTGCCGAAGGTCGGCGAGGAAATTTCCACGTTGTTGAGTATTACTTTTTTTGCCAACATTCGAGGCGCAGGGGAGGTAATGGCGTGGGCCGTGAGATAGTCGAGGTATTTTTGTGGGACCTGTTCGGGCTGAGCGGCGGCTTCGCCGGCGTCTTTCTTAGGGAGCCACTTGCGGAGTTTTTGGAGCTTTTCCTTGAGGGCCTTTGCATCTTTGAGGTACTTTTCGAGCTTTGCCAAATCGGCGAGGTCGAGGTCCAGCTCACAGGGGTCGAAGGTAGGCGGCTTATCGTCGGCGGAAAGCACTTTTCCCGGCGTTGCGCGTTTCTGGTCGAATTTAACATTGGTAACTTCGACCTGCTCCATTACAAGTTTTCCGACGAGCAGGCTGTAGATACTAGCATCGGCGGCGACTTTATCAACCGATAACTGATTGTTATTCGGGTTTTGGGGGTCGGTGACCTGAATTCCTGATGCGGCGACGGCGCCTGTGAGGATGGAAAGGTCGAGGTCGTCGAGATTGACTTCTGCACCGTTTGCGCTTGTCATCTTGCCGGAGGCGTAGTCTTTTATTGTAGTGTCTTTGATTAAATATGTGGCGGCTGCGGAGACGGCGAGCAAGAGCACGGCCAAGGCGACACCGGCCTTTCGGATGTATTTTGTTTTGCCGGTGAAGAGTGACTCGACGTCTTTTGTGCGTTTGCCGACCAGGAGCCTATCGAGGATTCGTACCCATCCGGTTGAGTACCATTTTTTGAACTTTTCCGAACCTTTTTCGAGCTTTAAGAACATGCGTCTAAAGCTTATTACGGAGCGTGCCATAAGCAGCCCTGCGACGGCGCCGATAATTGGGCCGAGGACAACAGCACCGGTGACTGAATATTTGCTGAAATCCGTCATTCCTATTATGGGTATGGACGCCAGGAGGCGCAAGAGAAACGAGAGATAACTTTGTACCCAGGCGCCAAAATGGTAGAGGACAGGTGCGGCGGCGAAGCAGAGGGTCTTGCCTATACCGGCCGAGAGGAGAAAGAGGCTGACGTGCACATTCAAGATTAGCATCACGATGACCAGCGCCGTATGGAGACCAGACCAGCCCGGTATGAGGCCGAACCAAAAGCCCAATGTAATCGAGAGGAAGATGAGGACGGGGGAGACTCCGCCCCGGAGTATGGCAAGAAATTTTTTAATAAATCTTGGAAGAATCATATCAACACCTCATTTTAAAAGTTCGTAAGCTCAACTATAAAATCTCCTTTGTTTGGAATTGTACCACGTAAAGGGGTAGTGCGGCAATTAAAATTATGGTTTTGGCCCATTCGGCCCTTGTGATGGGAATAAGTGTTGGATGGTTCATAAGTCTTTTGATGATATTGACATAAGAAGTGAGGCGATTGAGGAAAAAGATTTTATCCCGAAATTTCTCGACTTGTGTCAATAAAAAAGTAGAATTGTATTGGCCCTGACTGATATCAGGACCAGACAATGAAGAAGCGGTACCTGATAATTCTTGTTTATGTAAGAAATTGTCGGTGTTTCCGCTGAGTATTTATTTGAAAGTCAAAGCAGAGTTTTTTTGAAAGGGCAGGAAAATGAGGTTTATGATAAATGTTACTCTTTGTTCCTTTTTGGTATTGTGTTCTCTTGCTATCTCCGGCTGTGGTGATGGGGATAGTCAGGAAGTTGACCTTTCCAAACCCATAGGCCAGGTTCAGGCCGAAGCCGAGAGCATGAGCACCGGTGCCCTGCGGACTATGGCGAAGAAATACAAAGAAGCCATAGTAGAGAGAAAGGGTCATATTGAGCAGGTAACGGCCAAGCTTAAGGGGATTCCTGCAGCCGAAATGATGGGCGAGGTTGCAATGGAACTGAAATCCGACCTTAGGAATTTAGAAAGGTCTGTAGCGGCACTGAAGGAGCGTTTTGATATTTACTACGAGAAGCTGAAAGCGGCGGGAGGAGACCTGTCAGGCCTGGAGATATAGGGCTGCAATATCATTTTTTCGTTTTCTTTGTGATTCCTGTTATATTTCAGGGGGGATAATGATATGCGCTCTATGGTCGGTGCGGGTACAATTATACTCGGAGTTCGGGTCAAAGCCAGTTAATTCATCGAGAATAAAGACAGAAATCATTCTATCAGTTCAAATCAGGTGAAACTTATTTGTTGTAAAAGGGGAGTGGAAGGCCCCGGGAAAAGACGTTTATAGTCCCAGAACCTTAAAATTCTCAATTCTGTCCCACTTTATAACTTTTTGCCATTTACGGTCCGGAAATGATGTTACTGGGGGCTGTAGAATGTCCTTTTAATCGTGCGTGAAACAATTGGCGGGATGTTTTAATAGTGGAAATGAGGAGATAAAGTGCCTTTCTGAATATGACGACATATATTTATTGCGTATATAGTTATAGCACCGGAGTAAAAAGATGGTCCTAAAATATATGATCACGGATACGGACTTGGCAGAGGGTGACTTGGGTCCGCCTGAGAGGGAAAATAAGCAGCCGGAAGCAAAAGTTGAAAAGCCTGAGAAGAAGGTTGTTTCGGATTGGCGAAGGCAGACAATCGATCCCCAATGGGCTGCGAAGTCGTCCAAAAAAAGCATGAAGTTGTGGTTTTTTCTAATGGCCATCGGGATTTTATGCGGGGTTGGCTACTATGTTTGGACGGCCGATTTAGTACCTTCTTCTTTGGATTTTTTGCCTACATCTAAGAGTAAATTAGTAGTAACGGTGATAGTGTACAGTGAGGAGAATGCGTCCGCTGTGGTTGCCGGTAAAGTCGTCCGCGAAGGAGAAATGATAGAAGGTTTCAAGGTCGTTAAAATATACGAGGACAAGGTTGAATTTGAAAAGAAGGGCAAAAGTTTCACCAAAAAAGTGAGTGAATAGCCGAATCTCAACTGCCAGGGAGTTGGGGGGCAATAGATGTCCAAATATATCCGGTGCATTACACAGGTGAATACGGCTTGAGGGTAATCTGTTAAATGTAACCATGGAGTATTCATGCTCTCTCGGAAAAGCAATAAAGGCAAGAACGAAGCCGGTTTGCATAAGCAGGATGTACAACTGCTACAGCACCTGGGGATGTTCGTCCAGCTTGCCGATGAGGGGATAGCCGCATTTGACATGAAAGGGGTTCTTCACTTTGTCAATAGAGCATGGGCGAAGATGCATGGGTATGAGACGAGTAAAGAACTGCTTGGTAAAAAGATTAATCTGTTTTACTCTAAAGAACGGATGAAAAGCGAAATTGCCCCTTTTATGGAACAGGCCCGACGTGAAGGTTCTGCCAGTTTTACCACCGAACATGTTCGAAAAGACGGGACAACATTCCCGACCCGAATGAAGACGTCGGCATTGAAGGATGAGAAAGGTCAAACGAGCGGACTTGTCGCTATCATTACAGATGTCACCGAACACAAGAAGCATGAAACACAGACTGAGGGTACTACTGAACAGGATACAGGGCTAAATGAGCAGGTCGAAAAGCTGCAACATCAAATCGACGAATACAAAAGGACCGAGGAAAGCCTCAAGGAGCAGGTTGAAGAGTTAACAGCAGCCAAGGAACAACTACAAAGTCAAGTGGGTGAACGACAGAAGGCTGATGGTGGTCAGAATAAGAAGGCTGCCAAGCTGAAGGCATCGAACGAGAAGCTCCAAAAGCAAATCAACGAGCACAAGATAGCTGAAGGACATCTCAAGGAGCAGATTGACGAGTTAAAAGCCGCGAAGGAACGACTCGAGCGTCAAGTGGTTGAATGTGAGAAGGCCGATGAAGGTCAGAAGAAGCAAGCTTCCGGGTTGACAGCGGCGAACGAGAAGCTCCAAGAGCAAATCAACGAGCATAAGATAGCTGAGGGGCATCTCAAGGAACAGATTAAAGAGTTAGAAGCCGCGAAGGAACAACTCCAGCGTCAAGTGGTTGAATATGAGAAAGCCGATGAAGGTCGGGAGAAGCAAGCTTCCGAACTGACAGCAGCCAACGAGCAACTCCAACAACAAATCGCAGAAAGTAAGCAGATGGAGGAGGGTCTTAAGCAGGAGGTTGCAGAGCTGCAATCCGCCAATGAGCTGCTCCAACATCAAGTGGATAAACGTGGGAAGGACGATGAAAGTCAGAAGCAGAAGGTTTCCGGGCTGAAGGCAGCCAACAAGCAGCTCAAAAGTCAAGTGGATGAACGTGAGAAGGCCGAGGAGAAGCTTAAGAAGGAGGTTGCGGAACTGCAATCCACCAACGAGAAACTCCAGCAACAGACCGCAGAAAGTAAGCAGGTAGAGGAGGATCTTAAACAGGAGTTTACGGAGCTGCAATCCACCAGCAGGCAGCTTCAACGTCAAGTGGATGAAAGTGAGAAGGCCAGGGAAAAACTTCAGGAGGAGGTTGCAAAACTACAGTCCGTCAACGAGCAGCTTCAAAAGCAATTAGTCGAAGATAAACAGGCCAAGACAGAGCTCATGAAGCACCTTAGTATGATAACAGAGACCATTTTAGATATGCAAAGCAAAGCCAGCAAAAGCAGCAAACGCCGGGATAAATCAGGGGCAGACGACGACTATGAAGATGACTTTGAAGGATTGGCTTCACCGCTGGACGTTGAAAAGCTTAAGTCTTTAGCTGAATTGGCCAAAAAGTTGAGATAGGACGTTATCAATACACGTAAAACAAACAACGCATTTTCAGATTACAGAAAGATGTAACTCGACAATTTGAGGACCAAGGGGGATGTTCGTCCGGGATCTCAGCCGATGTATGCACTTCTTGCTTCAGCAATAAGCTTTAGCATTTGATCGGCCTGGCGTTGAATTTCGGGATTTGAGCTTGTCACTCTCGAATTCCATTTGCTGTATTCTCTATTGAGCTGTTGACGCGTGCTTTCCCTGCTCATATCGGCACTGACTCCAAGTATGACTTCCTCGTCCTTGACCTCGTGCATGCTGATGGGCAGGATTTTTTCCACCATGTCACGAAATCGATCCATGTCCACTTCGAGCCAGTGTGCGAGATTTTTCAGGAGATCTATCTCTTCAGCAGATGCTACGCCATTGGCCTGGGCTACGCGCAGACAAAGGTCCAGGATATCATAGCGTTCTGCGAGCGGCACGATTTCCACGATTTCCCGGCAAATTTTATAGGCATCCAGCTGGTTGCCCTGTGAGAAGAAAGCAACGGTGTTGTTCAACGCCTTTTCGATTTTTTGCCTGGCTTTATCAGATGCATTGGAGATATCAAGATTGTTTCTTGCCCATTCTTTAATAATCTCTATCTCGCAGTCGTACAATCTGCCATCTACAGCGCTGACCGCAAAAGCCAGTGACACAGCAAGGGTTCTTGTTCGTTGGATGTTTTCCTGCAAGTCGATATAACCATATTCGGGATTATCATAAGAAAAAGCGCATACCGCACAAGCAAGCTCCTGTCTGGTTTTTTGAGAAAGTATTGATATGCTGAATTTCAGGTTCCTCGTTCCTCTCTGAGGGAAGGTCAGCCAGTCAATGTGTAATTGAGCAACGTCGGTCCAATCTGAGAGGGTTGTGGTTTTGTGAGGGAGCTTGCCAAGGTCGGCTCTGTAACAAAAGACGGGCGAATCCTCCATTTGCCACTCTTTGATCCTGCTGTGTACTGGTTCGCTATTGTGGACTTCGTCAGTTATATCCGTGATGAAGATTTGCAGAGTTGCATTGTGCATGTCCGTAGGAGCATGAATCGTTCCGGCAATTTGCACGGTGAAAGCGTCAATAAAACAGTTATCCTCTATCAGGCTTGACAACTGGATACGGCAATTAAGCACCCTTTGGTCAGGTTGCTCAAAGGACTCGGTAATCGGGTTGGGGGCTATTTCATGCGAATTCGCAGGCACGAAGCAGCGAATCCACTCCTGAAGTATGGTCAGTATGGAGCTATTACCTGCTCCGGGTGACTTGGTTCGGCCGGTCAAGCCGATAACATACACAGCCGTGGCAATAATCATTACGATCAGAGTTGGAATTAACAGTTGTTCCATATCACCCACCTGCAAATCACGCTATTTCACTTTGATATTCTCCAACTGCTTTTTGCCTTTTTCTCTTTTATTTTTTTCGGACATGTTTCCGTTTTTGTCTAAGCCGCAATCAACTTCAAGTGCCCTGCCCGACTCGATGTCTTCGAATTTGCAGAACATTCTCTGGTTTGCATCATATCGGTAAGTAACTTTAATGGGACATTCGGCGGGCCTGTCCGGAGGAAGACTAAATTTGTGCGTTGCAATCTTGGTTACGTATTCAGGAGCCGTATCTTCACCCTGGCTTATTGTGACCTCGAGTTCAGTTTGTCCTTTAGAGACGGTATAGAACATCTGTGAGGCTTCGCAAGGCAAGGGTGTATTTTTCTTAAGAATTATACGGTTCTGAACTATACGTCGTCCGGTTTCCTTATCAAGGGGGGCACAAATCGTGCCGTAGCTGTGATTGCATACGTCCGTAAGGTTGATATCTTTTAAGCCACTGTAGATTCCCGCGGGAACGGCGTCGGGATTTTCTCTCAGCATTGTCAATCCTGCTTGTAAAGCAGCGCCGAGTGCGACACATTCGTCCACATTTACCGCATTCTCGGGTTTAAATCCGAATGTTTTTTCGAGGTGTTGCTGCACAATCGGGATTCGGGTGCTGCCGCCCACCAGTAATACCTTATTGATGTCGGACGGTTTAAGACCTGCCTCATCAAGGGCCACTTCCACGAGAATATCCGTGCGAGCTATCAGTGATGCGATGGCCTCTTCGAACATCTTTCGTTTTATTTCGACCCTCATGTTACCAGCCGGGCCGTAGAGCATTTTTTTGGCGACCTGGCGTCGAGACAGCGTCTTTTTAATGTCTTCAGCGTCATCTTCATACTTTGCCCTGTCCTCATCGGTGGTGATTAACTCGGCCCCGAATTCATCCTTATAGCTTTTTTCCAGAATCTCTAATATTTTCTGGTCGAAGTCGGTGCCGCCGAGCGCGTGGTCACCCTGTGAGCAGACAATATTCATTTGTTGTCCCTTTACGTCCATTATGGTAACGTCAAAGGTTCCACCACCAAGGTCATATACCAGGACCTTTCCCGAAACGTCGTGTGAGGTGGCATAATACAACGCGGCAGCAACCGGCTCATTGACAATTCCAATCACATTAAGGCCGGCAGAACTACCTGCGTCCATTGTCGCTTTTCTTCGCACTTCGTCGAAGTGTGCAGGAACCGAAATGATTGCATCCCGGATTTCACCATGCTCGGTGGCGCACTCCTCTTTGAGCTTTTTCAGAATCAAACCCGACAATTCAACAGGTGTCCATTCTTTTCCGTCAATGTCTTTTCGATAATTTGAATCTCCCATATAGCGTTTAATCCAGCGAATAGAACGCTTGGCGTTCAGATGCCTTGAGTTGATAGCCTCAATACCAACCCGGACTACATCGGAATTCTCTTCATCGAAGAAGATTGCTGACGGCGTTAGCCTTTCGCCATCCGCATTAGGGATTATCTCCGGCTTGCCTCCGAGATCTATACCTACTATATTAGCCTTTTCCGATACCTTTTTAGCCATTTTAGACCCCTTATATTTCTGGTCTCATATTGCGACTCATTGCAAATGAGCCACTTTCATTATCTAACCGAATAACTTAACCTGAGCCGGACGTACTATTTTGGCGTTTTCTTCGTCAATAAAGTATTGGTAAGCCGGCCTGATAACCTTTGCGATTTTTCCGGACCGTTTTGGGTCATCGCAGGATTCTTTTTCTTTCACAGCCTCTGCATACTTTTCCTGTCCGTGATAATCGCTGTTTAGTTCGGGTTCGTAAGGTTCAACACCGCTGGACTCGAGTGCGAAGAGCAGCTCGTCTCTTACTTCCTCGAGGTCTAATACTTCGACATTCTTGTCAGCGAGTTCACTGATGCGTCTATCAAGGTTGTCGATGCAGCGAATAAAGCGTAAGCAAAAAGTTCTCATAATGTTCCAGTCATACCCATCCTGAAGTTTGTTCAGTCTGTCCTGTTGAGAGGCTGCATATTCACGAATGGCCGAGACTTGTTCCGTTAGCTCGTTGAGGGTGTTATTGATCGGTTTTGAATGCTCAAGTGACGGCTGATTAACACCCTTGGCCTTCTGCCTGAGTTCGGCCACCTGCTTTTCGAAATTGTCCGTTTTTGATTTGAGCGAATCTCCGACTCTATGACTTGCATTCATATTTTCTGCAGCTTTTTCCAGCGACTTCACAAGTTCAGCGGATTTTTTGTCTGAAGGTGACGCGGCTTTTTTCCCGATATTTTTGGTTGGGCTTTTACCGCCGGTCTTACTTTTCAAATCCGTCTTTGACTGAGCTTGTACAGTTTTATTGGCAGACTTCGCTTTCGAGCTCTGGAAACCGAAATTAGGGAGTACTTGTGAAAGTTTCTTTGGTTTACCTTGTTCTTTCTTTTTCTGACATGCCTGGTCTTCTACTTTACTTTGAACTTGAACAGATTTTTTAGCTTCAGACTTAGGTTTTTTTTCTGCCCCGGCCTGTCCTCTATATGGATTTTTAAATGCTAATTCTGCCTGAGCGTTGGCCTGGGCCGGCTTTTTATCTTTTTCCGAACCTTTGATTTTGCAAAACAAAGCGGCAAATTTTCTGAAAGTAGAGGAAGTATTAAAAAGGATCTGACCTATCCATATAAGCAGACCGCAAGTAAGAATGCCCCCCCCTGTAAACATACCCAAAATAGAACCGATGTAAATATTCTCCCTTTTGGCTTTTTGCTTTTCGTATTTTCTAAGTTCTTCCTGCCAGTTTGCTCCATAGAGAACGTCGGCAAAAGGATAGGTATCTTTATTTCCTGCCGCCAGCTTGTCCAGGTCGGCTTTTAGTCTTTCCTGCTGCTCCTGCCGGAGTTGTTCTTCTGATTTTGGCTGGCCGTTTTGGTCCAGCCCCCAAGGTAAGTACGTACGCTGTTCCGGGGGTAGTTGCAACCATTCGGTGTATTGCTTTAAATACCCGTCCGGTTCCGAGCCATACTTGGACTTATAGTAAGCGGCTTGTTGCTTTTCCTTGTTTTTCTCAAAAAGCATCCATCCAAGTACAGCCGCACCGGCAAGTAACAGTACTAAACCAGGGATAACAAGTTTCTTAAACATATCACAAATCAAGGTCTACAGTTTTATAACGTCAGATTTTCTCTTTATTTGCTTTTATTTTTCTTTTTTACACGACAGATTTTAATTTTTTGTCCTTTACATTTTCAGGAGCGTCGCTCCAAACTTCCGTGACGCGCAAAACTTCTTCAATGGTGGTCAGGCCCTGTTCGACTTTTCTCAGGCCGTCATCAAACAAACACGGCTGACCGCTCTTTCGGAAAGCACGACGCATATTGCTGACCGAAGCGTCTTTGTTAATCATGTCCCTGAATGTATCATCGACAATTAACAGTTCATAAATACCCATTCTTCCAATATACCCTGAGTCTCGGCAATTCTCACACCCACTGCCGATGTAAAGCTCTTTTGTTACGATTCCTGAGTTGGCCAGATGCTTTCGGATATTCTCCGGCATCTTATGTCTGGTTTTGCATTGCGGACAAATCTTTCGGACTAGGCGCTGAGCCAGAACAGCATTCAGTGACGCTGCTATTAGATACTCATCGATACCGATATTGACCAGCCTGGTGATACTACTGGCTGCGTCATTTGTATGCAGCGTAGAAAGCACCAGGTGTCCGGTCAGGGCGGCCTGTACCGCAATACGAGCAGTTTCGTTATCTCGAATCTCACCAATCATCATCACGTCCGGGTCCTGACGCAACAAGCTCCTCAACGCCGAGCCGAAGTCAAGTCCAATCTTTTCACTGACCTGGACCTGATTGCAAAAATCAAGTTGATACTCCACCGGATCCTCAACCGTCGAAATATTTAACTTCTCTCCGTCCATCAGAGACAGAGATGAATAAAGCGTTGTGCTTTTACCCGATCCTGTAGGGCCTGTAACAAGTAGAATACCGTGGGGCAGCTTGATTTGCTGCTGAAAGGTCTCGCAGATCTCCGGCTCCATTCCAAGGTCCTCAAGGCCCCTCATAATGGATTCCCTGTCCAGTATACGAATAACAACTTTTTCCCCATGATTTGTGGGCAGTGTGGAGACACGCAGGTCGATTGCCCTTCCGCCGACGGCAACCTTTACTTTGCCATCCTGCGGAAGGCGTCTCTCGGATATATCGAGATTGGCCATAATCTTAATACGTGACACGATGGCAGGATGCATCTTTAGTGAGGCCTGGGTTGTCTCAAAAAGCACGCCGTCTATGCGGAACCTGATTTTGGTAATCTTCTCTTTTGGTTCAATATGAATGTCGCTGGCTCCCTCACGTATCGCGTTGCTAATCAGGTAATTGACGAATTTAATAACGGGCGACTGCCCCGCCATCTGCTCGAGGTCTTCAAGGTCATCCTGCTGTTCCTGGACTACCTCCACGTCCTCCATGTCGCTGATGGCATCGTCAAGGCCGTAATCAATCTTTTCCTTCTCGAGGGCATCGCAGACCTTGTTTATGTCTTCATCCGGACAAACAAGGACCTCGACATTCATCTGGGTCTGGTTTTTAACGTCTTCTATAATGAAAAGGTCTGCTGGTCTGCTTGTGGCCAGCGTGAGAGTATCACCGTTTATGGCCAGGGGCATAATACGATTGCTTTTGACGTAGTTGAGCTCAATTCTATCAAATGCATCGCGGTCAATCTCCTCCGGCCGAACGTGACGATACTCGAATCCATAGAGACTCGCTGTGGCCATTGAAATGCCCTGCTCGTCAGCGAAATCGAATTCCTTAATTATATGGCCGATTTCCCAGTCGGGTTTTTCCGCCTGTATTTGTCTTATCCCGGAGAGCTGGTCGTCATTGATCTTTCCCATCTCGAAAAGTACATTGGCGATATCACGAACATGCGTGGTACTGTCCTCTTCCGGGCTGTACAGGTTTGAGAGACCACTAATGTCCTCGATAGAGTTTTTATCTAAATTTATGTCGCCATGTTTTTCTGCAGGTGGGCCTTTTTTTGTTCCGAATCCTAAAAACCGTGTCATAGTTTCTACCGTACCCTCTCAGTAAAACTCACAATTTCAGCGTGAAGCTGGACATAACTTTCTATCCCGATATTAACAGCCGGGACTTTTTTTGTCTCTACGATTAAAAAAGCACGGTTTTCGCGTCCAAACCGTCAAATAAAATATAAAAAATATTTCCGCGCCGACCAAATCCCCTCATATCGTGAGGTTAACGACTTTTCTACGTCCGATAGAGGTCTGAGCGATACTTTAAGGGGTGTGAGGGTGTTCTTATAGGACATCCAAACAGGTGACATTTATTGTGTTGTTGTGTAGTGACGTTATCGGCAATTGACCAAAACCGGTGCGATTAAAATCGCCGGCCATCTTTGAATTAGGTTGTCCCGGCTTTGTTGAATATATAGAATGTGCAGGTGATAATATCGAAGACGATTTGGCAGTTTTGATGTGAGCAATCGAAATGTTGGACGTATCCAAATTTGGCAGGAATATATCAGAGGCGGGCGGAATAAGCCGGCTGATGGATGATTTGGGAGAAGCGCTTGCAGCAGGCCGGGACATGCTAATGCTCGGCGGAGGCAATCCCGCCCATATTCCCGAGGTCCAGGAGCATTTTCGAGAGAGCGTACAGAGGCTTCTTGCAAACGGCGA
>SMTZ1_10016447_pt1 | contig 14077 bp, 11 predicted proteins | sample DeeMarSWOR136_30_FD_25667 | JGI IMG/M metagenome (IMG submission 25667) | reverse complement strand
CGATTTTACCTCGATACGTCCTCATTCTGGACCTCCTTTCGTTCTTTTTCCTTCATCATTCGAAATCCCTTGTTCTCCCGCAAGGGATGGCCAAGCCAGATATTCATTATTCTTTTTTCCCTTTTCCCTTCATCATTCGCCATTCCTTGCAGCGGTTTTATTTATGAGTTTATCCTGAGCGCAGTCGAAGGAATATTCGATATTCTTTTCTCCCCTTTCAATTCTACACTTTCTGTCCGCTCGCCAAACCCTTTAATAGCTGGCAGGCACTGGTTTTACTTTCCCATAAAAGAATCCCCTATTGTTCAAGTGAACATCTTTTATTTCCACCATGTGGGTTAAAAATCCTCGACTACCTTATTATCCTTCTTATTCTTCAAATCTAATAGCCTCTTATAAAATTTGGGAGTATGCTCATAATATTCGATGTGATCAATAAACCATGTACTATGTGTGTCTAAAAAAGATTCAATAGTAGGCTCATAATATAGGTAGCCTTCTCCTTCATAATCATTAATGTAGAGGTCTTCGATAAAGCCTCCAATCCATCGCACATAACTCTCATATTGTCTTCGCCGGTCTTCATGGAATGCTTTACTGTATCCCAGAGTTTTCGACTTGTCGTTGAATTCAGGATGTTCTATGGACACCTTCATTATGTCGTTCCATACACCTGTGAGGTATCTGTACCTTGTATTTCTTGAATTCTCTTTCAATTGCTTGTCGGTATAAAAAGCTCCGAAAAAGAGAAACGCAATTACAATAATCTTGTAATAATCATCAATATACTCTCTAAGTTTCTTCATAATATGAAAACCTGACTTATTTTTATATGATTTCCCTATAACTAAGAGGTACGCTAACTAGGGACAATCTCCGTTGCCTGTACACTCGCCAAAGCAATTAATAGCTGGCTGGTCCTAGTTTATTTCTTACCAAAGTTTACCTATTTCCCATCTTTGGCTGAATATAGATTACTTAACATGGTATATTTTATTTACAAACCTCCGAATATAACCTTCATTGCTGTCAACCAGCGTCTTTATGAGCATTTTCTGCGAAAGATTTTTGTTGAATTCATTTCGGTAAAATTTTCTGAGTTTATGTAGAGCGCGTTTTCCCGAGATCATTTGAAAACGGATTGACTTTTTGTTCCATTTCTTCTCAAAGAGTGGTGTGTATTTAGTAGTCACCGATTTGTTGTCGAGTTTAGGATCAAGAAATTCATTGTGCAATTTCATGTAAGTTGCATAACACTCTAAATGCTCTGACTCAAAGAGATCATCCCAAAAGTTCGAGAACCTTTCTCGTGATTCATCAGTAAATAAGTTGTCAATGACCTTTTGTGATAAAAAGAGGTTTTCCAGCTCTTTTCCGGGTGTGAAGACGGTTCTTATCCCGTTCTTATGTAGTTTTTTCATAACCTCTCTTAAATATTCTTCTGGATAGTAGTCTCTGTCTAGAACTAAAGTGTATTTAGGGTGTTTGCCAATAAGCTGTTCGTATGCATCTTTGAAGTAGATAGCCTTTTGATATTCCGAAAAGCCATGTATAGGAATATTGAATACTGCTCCATGTATCTGATACTTGTCTGCCAAATCTTTGACAATCGCGAAGTCATTTGATCCCTCCGTAAAAATGATAATGTCGAAATCTTGAAATTGAGAAGCTATTAGGTTGAAATTGCTTCCAACTCGCTTGCGAACCAACTCAAGGAACGCACGATCATCTGTTGATTTTATTTTAGGTTGCCGCTGCTTCTTCTGTACGTGTATAATGTGACTTACACTCACATTGTTCATTAGTTCTACAGAATGTGTGGCTATGAGTACGCTGCCACTGTAATATTCCTTTATTATCCTAATTAAGTCATTTTGCTTCTCCGGATGAAGATTGATTTCTGGTTCGTCAAGAATCAAAACAGAAGTAGATAGGAGTCTGACTAGGTGAGTAATGATTTGAAACCATACTTGAAGTCCCTGTCCTGCCCATGCAATTTCTCTCTGTATCCTTCCTTCTCTATAGTAGTAGTTGATTTTATTTCCCTGGTAGTCTCTTTCATAGTCAAGAAGCTCCACATTCTTCCATGAAGTCTTTATTATTTCCTTTACGATAGATACCTCTTTCGAGGTCAATGTTTGTATCAAGTGGTTTCTAAGATGCCTTGGAGCTAGCGAAGAATTGAGGCATGCTCTTAAGTAATGTACTTTTCCTATCATCTCTTCTTTTTCATTCAATGGCCCCAAAGCAGGGATAAAACCAAATATGTTCTGCGCATCAGCTGGAATTCTACCATCACAATCAGCGTATATAATATCAAGCGAGGGATCAACACATACACTTATGGAGAAATCTCCTTCAAACTGAGCATGTATCTCTGCGACAGTCTCTTCATAGTTATGTGTCATTCTACCTATTAGCATGTTCTCTGTATCTTGTTTCAATAGTTTCCAGTATTGTGTTTGATCGAGAAATATCTCTTGACTTTTCTTTTTGATCACCTTCGTTGCAGCGTCGATGAGTCTTAGTGCATTAATTATATTGGTTTTTCCCTCATCGTTCTTTCCTGTTATGAGCATACAGACTTGATCCTCCTTAACAAAGGGTATTGTGTACTCTTGAAAAGGTCCATACTTTTTCAAGGCTAACTGCCTTATTCTCATAAACAACTCTCTTTTCTTACTATTCAATCGCCCCGGCTTCGTTGTCAATAATCAATTATCCTTTATCAATAATCATATCAAACAAACGCCGGTCTTCCCGGCCTCGTTAACAATAATCAATCATCAATTATCCCTATTCATTCAAATGATGCTGCCCGCTGTACGCTCTATGCTGTTTTTACCAGCCCCTAATTTACCAATCCTTACGCTTTTTGTCTACCATAATAATCTGTAAAATTTTATGCCATAGGTACTGTGTCAAAAAATCTGCCTCATCTGTTGTCAGAAAATCTGTGTCATCTGTGGCCAATAAAGCACTTTTTGAACAAATTCTCCTTTCTAAATTCTCAATTCTACTTTCTCTTCTTACTCACTCCGGTACTAATCCACTTTTACTGTTCAACTGTTCTAATGATCTAATCCTCCGATCCCGGTCTCCGGTAGAAATGCTACGTTTGTCTCCACGCTATACGCAATACTCAATACGCGCGACGAATTCGGACTTTTTTGGTCATTTTGTGCCTTTTCGTAGCTATTTTCTCTTAAAAAGGGAAGACTTGTTATTGGCTTCGCTAACGCTTACAACGTCAGCAGCTTAGACAAACTCCGCAAACCGAACGCACAAGCTCGCTTGAAGCCGGTGACGATTGGATACGACCAATGCTCAAAATTTTTCAAAAACCTGAATTTATGAAAATGACTGCGTTTAAAGTCTGGACAAAAGCAGGAACTGAGAGCAATGGGGTCATAAAAATCCTCGTTTTTGTGCAAGTTTTTAAGGAATATAGCCGTTGGCGAGATTTTTCTTGACCATTCAATAGGAATTTTTGTAAAATTGTCACAGTCGTGAGGAAAAATCATGCTCTCTAATTGCTTAAGTGGGAAATGTCAGGCTTTATAACCGTGTAAATGGGAAACCTCAATAAAGCGTCTTGGCAACGTAGCTGAGCAAAAATATACAATGTGATATGGGAAATCCAGGTGAAAATAGATGAATGAGCCACCTGAAGCGTTTCTGATGAGTGGAATTGTTTCATCTTGTAGTGGACATGTTGATTGAATTTCGAAGGCTAAAGCAGTCAAAGCCTGTGTGATGCGATGGCCTTGTGAATCAGAGTTCACTTGGACAGCCCACATAGTAGGAGGTGGAAGTATCATGAAAAATGTAATGTGCACAATGTTGGGATGTTTTGTGATTATCCTTTGTTCATCAGCGGCTGATGCCGCGCTCGAGATCGAGGTCGGCGATATACAGCAGGATGGCTCGGGGTACTTTTACGAGTATGAGCTGGACTTCGACGACCTCCAAACGGGTAACAGCAAATTCGAGAAAGATGTTTACAGTATTGGCAGGATTGGCGTGCATAAGACCCCTGCTGTGCCTTTGCCCGGTCATCCCGATCCCCGGTGGGTGTTTCCGAATCCCAGGGCCACTTCCGCCGGTTTCGAGTATCGCTTTGACTTCTCGGGCATTCAGATCGAGGAAGACGGCATCAACTATTACTTGTCTATTGATTCGGTTCACCTGCGAGATAAGGTAGGTCTGGCCAACAATCCCGCCATGAATGAGAAGACCTCTGTAAGTACCAGTTGGAGTGCCGATGGGGTAAACTATACGCCATTCACCAATGCGAGCACCCCGCATTCGGTCTTTCTCCAAACTACTACGGGGGACAGTGTCATTGTGCAGCCGGGTTACATTCAGACGTTTCGCTACCGAGTCTCCTTTATGAACTATTCGGCCGACGGTTTCGACGCTGACATTAACCGGTGGAATAATCTGACTTGGTCGGACACGGATCATTTTTCTGTGATTTTCCGGTTGAGTTTGATTCAGGCGCCTCCGGGGACCTACGCCGGCGGTGATGGCTCGGAGTCAGCCCCTTTTGAGATTTCCACGGCTGATCAACTTGAGGGTCTTTCACTGTATCCCGGCGACTGGGACAGGCATTACGTTTTGGTCAATGACATCACCATGAAGGGTTATGGCCCATATGCCCAGGCTCTGGTCGCCCCCAATCCGGTGCCTGGTTCGCCGGATACGTGGTTTACGGGTAGTTTTGACGGCAATGACAAGAAAATCGGCAACTTGATCTTGGATATGGGTGAGGTCGAGGGATTTTATTTGGGGCTCTTCGGAGGTATTAGCGCCGAAGGAGAAGTGTTCGATCTGAGCCTCGAAGATTGTGTAATCAGAGGGTTAATGTACTGCTCCGGGTTGTTAGTAGGATACAATTCAGGAACAATAAGCGGTTGTCGGACCAGTGGTGCTATTTTGGGCATCGTCGAGGATGCAATGTCTCGTTCCGCAGTCCTTGGCGGATTGGCTGGCCTAAATGAGGGGGTTATCAGCGATTGTGACTCAACGGCCACTGTGACCGGTTCTGACGGAATCGGTGGTTTAGTGGGCAGCCAGGGGGGGCTATCCGCTCAAATCAACCGGTCTTGTGCGCATGGCTTGGTTCAGGGATTACAGTTTGTCGGTGGTCTATGCGGAGTGGCAGAAGGTCCGATCACTGAGTCGTTTTCCGAGACCGAGGTGATCGGTTCTGACATGCTGGGTGCGGAGATGCAGTGTGTGGGGGGACTGGTCGGAAGTGCAGAAGCTGCCACACTGTCTGATTGTTATTCCCACAGCCGCGTGCATGCTCAGGTCAGTGGGACGTACGTAGGTGGATTGGTCGGGTTCCTGGAAGAGGGGGCCGTAATGAACTCGTACTTCGCCGGGCGCATTCTGGTTGATGCCGATGCGGACCACTGCGGCGCATTGGTCGGGCATGTAGGTCTCGTAGGATGGGGTTTCACAGCCTGTTTTTATGATAGCAGCACGTCGGGGATTGCCTATGGAGTCAATCGCCCAAATCCTGATCCACTGGGCGTCGCGGGCTGCGCAACGTATCTCATGCAGGAACAGACGACCTTCTCAGGGGTCGGGTGGGACTTCACGGATACATGGGAGATCCGCAACGGTGAGAGCTACCCTCATTTGCAGTGCGAGGACGCCTGTTACGCCGCGAGTCCGGCTGACGTCGACGGTAACTGTCGCGTCGACTTTGCCGACTTTGCTGTCTTTGCCCAATACTGGCTGGACTGCTATGCGCTAGATCCAGCCAACTGCCCCTAAGGCATGTACTCGGTGATGACCAAAAAGAGCTCTTTTTTGGTTATTTTTTATAAAAAAGTTCTAATTATATTGAACAATATCGTTATGTTTGGTATAATTACAATCGCCAGTAGCTTGCCCCTACCTGATTGGGGGGAAGTGGCAGATAGCGGAGCCCCGCAAGTCGTAGTATCAGCAGATACACAAAAAGCCGAATTTTGTTAAATAAATGCAAAGTTTTTGCACATTTTGGGGCATAAATGACAAAAAGTAACCGTTTTTCGCCCTCGAAAAACCCATTTCCTGGCTTAATAGCCAGTGTTTTGAACATTTTAATTTAGGTAATTTGGATTTGTTTAGGATTTAGGATTTAGTGTTTAGGATTTAGGTCTATAGATAACTCCTTACCCAATATGACGATACAGTCAAAAATAAATAATCATTTATCATTAATCATTTGGCTTGAGGTGCTCTACATCTGTAGAGCTTCCTCTACAGATGTCATGTGCGCACTACAAATAAACCTTTTTTTGCAAAACAAAGCCAAATCCAGAAAAGTCAAGTCGAACGTAAATAACGTATTAACAAGGGATTATGACCAAATGGACACTTGGTCAATTAGGAAAAAACAAAGCCAAACAAAGCCAAACAAACCCAAAACGAACCCAAACGAACCCAAAACGAACCCAAATCCCAAAAAGGCCGAAATGAACGTAACTACTTGTCTAACAATGAACTACGAACAACGAACCATGAACGATGAAAAAAAACGAACCCAATTCAAACCCAATTTATCCTGTCGAAGCCTCCGGCGAAGCGGGAACAAACCCAATTTTATTCCACTTTCGAAGGCAGGAAGCCTCAGTTTTCGCTGGTCGGAGGCAAAGTTGATTTTCAGACACAAAACATTGACGGCCCCGTACAATTCGCTAAGATATCGGATAATGTTTGTTTTGCTCATAAAGGATTATATTTTTAGGAGATTTAGGCCATGAAGACAGTTGTTCTGAATATGTTTTTAATAGCTCTTTTGTTCGTGGTTGGCTGTTCTAAAGGCGAAAGCTACGTTCGGGCCGGATACAATTTTTCACAGATCAATAAGGTTGCTGTTATAGAAGTTGCCGGCGTAGTCGAAGGTGATGTCGCCAAGAACCAAATCGCCGATTTCTTCGGGATGGAGCTGCTCAAAAAAGGCTATGCCGTTATAGAGCGTGCTCAGGTGCAGGCACTGCTTGATGAGCAGGAGTTTCAGGCATCCGATCTCACCCTCTCCGACGATGCGGCAAAAGCCGGAAGGATTCTAAATGTCCCCGTCGTACTTGTCGTTAACATTCCAAAGTACGATGAAGATATGAATATGACGGCAAAGATGGTAGATGTCCAGGATGCAAGTATTCTGTGGATGGGCAGCGCAACCGGCTCCACTGGAAAAACTTTGGGCACCATTTTCGGAGCTGCCGCCGGGGCCGCTGCAGGTGCTGTCGTCGCTGGTGGTGATAGCGATGACAGGGTAGCTGGTGCAGTCATAGGCGGCGTCTTGGGCGGCGTGGCCGGCAACGCCTTGACGCCCCAGCAGGCTGAAAATTTACAAAAATTAACAAAGAAAATGTGTAAAGACCTCCCAATGCGACTCGGCCCGTAGTTGCTGGCACAAAGGTAACTGAAAAAGAACGGACGTCAATTTATAAAGAACGATATCTAAGGGCAAAACTATATTCTGGCTTTTTTACATCATCTGCCCTTGGTTATTTCACTGCTGACAGAACCGCTTCAATGTTCTCTGTGGAAACACCGGAGGACATTCCTCCGCCGGCCGATATGATTATCCGGCTCTTGTCCGCAACCGAATCAAGTGCTGCTTTTACAGAACTTACAACCTGTTGCGGAATTCCCGCCGCAAGAACATCCCGCGGCGGAATATTTCCGACCAAAACGACCGAATTGCTCGTCAATTCCTTCATCTCGGCAAGTGTATGGTCGGAACTGAAATTATACATATTCACGCCGATTTGTGAAAGATATGGTGCACAAACCAGGCCGCCGGCGTCATTGTGAAAAAATTTCACGGCCACATCGAGCGATTGAAAAATGCGGCTTAAATAGGGCAGGGCGAATTGCCTGAAATCGTCCTCCCCGAGAAAGCCGACGATGTCATCGAGGATTAGTATCCCGTCGGTCGATGGAAAAGTCTCGGCCTGGATTTTGAGCCAGTCAATAATGAAATCGGTAACGGTTTCAAGCAGCTTTTTGGCCTCATCGGGATTGGTCTTGAAGGCTATGAGGAATTCGGTGGTGTCTGCGAGGAATGTGGCGATGTTCAAAGGCCCGCGCGATACAACAAACTTAATATAGTGGCCTTCGCCCTCGATTTGATTCTGGTAGTGTTTGAGGCGGTTGAGTACGAAAGGCAAAAGCCCATCCGTTTTGGGATTTGGTTTGCTCAGCGAATGCACCTGCTGAATTTCCGTAAAGACCTTTTCTGCGAATGGAAGGTCATTTTCAGCCCAGCGACATTTTGAACCGAAGGCCGAAGGCTCCGTGCACATGCCGAATTCGGCCCAGAATCCCGGCAGAAACATTACATCCGGGAACTGTTGGACGGCCTTGATGTTAGCTTCGAACCACTTTTGCTCGCTGGAGAAGTAGTCCATAATGGAAATCCCCGCCCAGCCGGGAAGCCAGGGGCTGTCGATGATAAATCCTACCGGCAGCGGCTCAAGCACCTCTCCATTGATTACAGCCACCAGTTTTTCCCATTGCTCGCCCGTCATGTTGTCGCTGCTGACCTCTTGGATTTTTGTATGAAGTGGACGACCAGGATCAATCCGACAAAGGCGACGATGATCACAATACTCCATCGGCCCAGTCTTGACCACAAGCTCCATATACTGACCAGCGTCGCTATGGCTGTAGCAATTACCATCAGGACGTTCCAGAGGATGCGTTTGCCGCCTTGCGGCATATTGTCGCCGAGCATTACCTTCTGGTTCATCAGCAGTGAGAAGGCGATGTATGCAATCGGCAGCAGTATGATACAGAATACCGAAGTCGGCATTGCCAGCCACGGAGCCGGCTTGTTCCAGAAAATAGCTGCAAGGGCACCAACCGAGACAATCAGAGAACCGATTCGCTGCGTCCAGCCTTTTAAAGGCCTGTTGAGCATCTCACAAAGGCATAGGCCATTAATTGTCATCAGCATTGTCGCGGCGCTGATGCCCATTCCTAATACGCCGAGGCCGAACACGAACTGTGCAAGAAAATCGCCTGTTAGTGGTTCCAATGCTTTGGCCAAATTCATGTTATCACGTTTGACCAGCATGGCGGCCATCCTTTTGTCGGCCCACGGCAGGGCCTCGGATTGTTGCTGTACCTTTTCGGGCGTGAGTTTTGCGAATGCATCCGCGCCGATCTGGGATTTCACTCTGTCGGCAAGAAGTTTTTTATAAGGACCGACGAGATTTTGAGCCGGCTCTACTGTAATCGTTCCACCCTCTTTATCCGGCACAAAACCGGGGGCGGGTTTTGTGTGGAACTGTGATGCCGAAGCGATTATTACAAAGCCCGTCGCCAGAATGAAGGGGATAAACAGTCCCGTTGACAGGTCGAAGATGGCCAGCCCGCGGAAGTATTTGTCCCAGCCCTTTCGCAGCATTGAGTAGGGCAGCAGAAACGTCATGTTGATGCCGACCGCCGCTGCTGTTGCGGCGATCATAACGGAACGCTGCTGGCTGATAATTAGATTCGTCCAAAACTGCTGGAATTGGGGGGCCACAGCATCGATATAGGGCTTGACGGTAGCAGCCGGCTCCCATAGCATTTGCAGCCTCGGTATCAGCCCGCGGAGAATTTGGCCCCAGACTATACCACCCTGTTCGGCCGGTACGAAACTGAGCTTGATTACGACCCCCATGAAAGACAAAACAATCATACTTACGATTGATTTTATGATGATTTCAAATATTTTAACGCCGCGGCCGCCGGCGCCATAAAACATCGTCGCAGTAATGCAGATGGCAAGAATGAAACCAACGCAGATGATTCTGCCCCATGGGTCCGGGATTTGTCCGAGGAAGTTCGGTGAGAGATTCTGTTGCAGCGCACGGGTGCCAAGAACGTATTGTGGCATAGACCAAACGAGATTGGCGGCCATAGATGCAAGCAGCCAACTCCATCCGAGCACGGGGCTGACATGTTCGTTGATGGCCTTTAGAGGACGTTCCCTGATGGATAGCGTCACATAAGCAATCGCGCCAAGCATGATTATGCCCAAAATCATAGCCAAAGGCTGAAGCCACATCATGCTGACACCCACCAATACCCCAAGATAAAGACTCGACGAGAATGAAACACCTCCGACGGTGATGCCGCTTTGCAGCCAGCCAGGCCCTGATAACCTTAAGTAAGTTTTGAATAACGTGCCTTTGCTTCCAATATCGATTGGCGGTCCTTTTCGATGCGGGGATTCATGTGCGTTACCTGCTGCTGTGTTTCGCCGTTTTCTGCCATGTTTTGGTCTCCTGCCTAATATTTTATGGGACGTTATTTTGACAAAATATATTCTCGTGTTTTCAAAACCATTTTTGGGTCTGTTTCATACGGCAGACAGCCCGTGCCTATACAAACGTTTTGCCTATTATTTGCCAATTCAAATACTCTGTCAACTTCCTTTTCTACCGCTTCAAGATTTCCCGATGTCATTGGTCGCGGGTCCATATTGATTCTAACCATCACATCAGGATGTGCTTTCATTTTCCCCATAAACATTTTCTGGTCTGTCGCCGCCGGACAGCAGACGTATCCTGTCCCCGTTTCCAGGATTGCTTCAAGAATGGGAGCGGTATTACCTCCCATCACACACGGTACGGGGTGACCAACTACAGAAGCAGCTTTTTCAATGATGGACATAAGGGCAGGCAGCTCGATTTTTCTAAAATTTTCCGGGGACATCAAGGGCGGGACCGCCGCCGATTCGAAAAAAGCAATGTCCAAACCGTGACGAACGATTTCCTTGCAGAATTCGACCTGTCCTGTAACAAGATATAACAGGGTTTCAACAGCCGAGTCCGGGTCGGCTGCAATCTCGCACAAAATGTTCTCAAAGCCCATCAGGTTCGTTGCTATTGAGAAAGGGCCGGCCACAGGCAGTCTAACGTCCGCCTCCGGGCAAACGTCGGCGACTCGTTTGGCGGCTTCGATAGCCATAGGAATGCGACCATCCGTTTTCGGATTAAACGGCTCGAGGTTTTTCAATTCCTGTGTAGTTGAGTATGGATGTTTATGAATGGCGGGAATCCCGTTGCCGCTCGGTTTTTCCACGGTTGCCCCGTAAGATTCGGCTTCGAGGTTATAAATGTCTATCCCGACGACCACAGGTGCATGATTATAAAGACGGAATGCTTTTATATTGCCTTGAGCCAATAGTTCTGTGCTGCGTGAAACTTCCCAGGGACTTTTACCGATTACTTTAGCTGCGTGTTCATATACGGAGGGTGAAAACTGCATTCGTCTTAGCCCCTATTTCTCCGTTCAATTTCTCGTATAATCGCGGCGTTGTCCAGATCGCCATCTCCTGCTTCGATTGCCTTTTCCAAAGCGTCAAAATGTACCTGCGACAGGGGCAGTTCCTGCCCGGCAATTTCGGCGTACTTGAGGATAAGGGAAACATCCTTATGGTGCTGGCGAATTCTAGACTCAGCGGTAAAGTCGTTATTGAGCATCTTTTTGCCTTTTATGTCCATAACAGCCGAGTATGCGGGGGTTGCTTTGAGCATTTCAAGAAAGGTCTCCGATTCAAGCCCCAGTTTATTTGCAAAAACAAGCCCTTCAGCCAGGGCTACACGGTTCAGTCCGAGGATGAGGTTGCTTGCAAGCTTGGCCTTGGAGCCGCTACCGGATGGGCCTAAGTAAAACATCTTATTGGTAAGTGTTTTTAAGATATCACTACAGTTCTCGAATGCTACCTTATCACCGCCAATCATAAATACGGCTTCTTTTTCCCTAACCTGCCGGCTGGAGCCGGAGATAGTTGCGTCCAGCAGGTAAATTTCGCGTTGTTCAAGCCGTTTCGCAAGCGCTACGGTTTCGTCGGGATCACCGGTGGTCATATCAATAATATAACTTGGAGGTGTTTTTGCCTCCAGAATCCCCGATGGACCTTCGACGACTTGCTTTACAATGTTTGTATCCGGTAGAGAAAGTATGATACATTCAACCTGCTGGGCGGCCTGGGCCGGGCTGCCAACGGCATGTCCACCCAAGTCTTTTAGATATTGGCATCTTGTCGAATCAATATCGAATCCGATGACCTCAAAATCATTGGCTAACAGACACTGGGCTGTGGCCGTTCCTACAAATCCCAAACCCACAAGACCGATTTTATCTTTCATTTTTTTATCTCAGAGATTTAATATTGCCAACATAAACAAAACGCAGGCTATGCAGATTCCAAGCGCCACCAGAAACCCAATCCAGGATTGGCGTGACGGCTTGACAATAAAGAGCCCACCGGTGGTTAGCAAACGCCTAGATTCCGGTACAGCTTCGTCGAGAGGCAGTTCAAGTTTTTTATCCTGCCCGATAGGAATATATATTTTTGTGAAGAATTTCTCGATAACCTCGCGCTTGGGCGGCTTTGTTACAAGGCTGCCTGCAACACCGGCGAGCATGCCAACCAGAATCGGGGCGCCGATTGTAATCGCACGTATACCACTGGTGTATTCAATAACGTATCGAGTCAAGATGAAGGTAAATACGGCGGATATAGTGCTGGAAAACATCCCCGTCGTGTTCATTCGCCGCCACAAGATACCCATAGCTGTCGAAATACCCACGAGGCTCAGTATATTGAAATAGTCGAGAATTGCTTTTACGAGGCTGCTGCGCATCAGAATCGCTCCCGCAAGTGATAGAAGGGCAATGACAATGCCGACCATCCGTGTTATATGCACTAACTGTTTCTCATCGGCCTTCGGATTTACATAAACCCGATAGAGATTCTGAGAGAAAAGTCCGGCCACGGTGACCTGAACGGCATCACCGGATGACATCGCCGCCGCCATCACACAGGCAAGCATTACGCCCTGCAGTGGCTGAAGGGGTGCTGAGAACAGTGTACGAATTGAATCGCCGAAGGCGGCGTCTTTATGAATTGCCGAACCTGTATTGATCAAATAGGCCAGCCAGCATAATCCCAGCACGGCCCAGCCTATTGTACAGATTCGCTTAAGGACATTGCCGTATGTGAATCCGACACGTCCTTCCCATTCTGTTCGTCCGGCACCGCACACGGACATAAGGTGAGGAAATGCCAGCGCAGTTAACGGAGCGTTTATAGACAACAAAAGCACCGTCAGCAAATTAAAACTTTTTGGGTCAAACAAACTCAAATAATTGGAATTTTGCGCTTCTAATGTGGTGTGCACGCCAGACAGGCCGCCGACCTCTTTGAGGCCGAGTGCCGCCGGGATGGCGATAAACGACAGGGCGATAATCATCAGGCCCTGAATCATATCGGTACGGATGGCAGCAATTATCCCGCCCCAGTAGCTGTAGATAATGAACACCGCTGTGCTGACGAACAGGATACCGAAGAACCAAATTTCGCTATCCTGCGTTGCGGCCTTACCCATCATACCCTGCACGGTACGGGTTGTCGCAAGTAAAACGCCTGCTAAAAAAACAATCATCCCTGCGGCGGCAACAAATATGTATAGGATGCTGGCACTTTTTCCGAAGCGCTGCTCGAAAAAGTCAGCCATTGTCAAACACCGCATCCGTCGAACTATCGGTGCGATAATCCAGTAGAAAGGCGTTCCGAACAGCCACATCCATGAGATCCAAATGCCGGAAGCCCCGCTTACAACGGACTCGCTCATTACTCCCGCCACGTTTCCCGGATGAGTTCCTGCACCGAATGCGTGCATTACCATCATTGGCCAGCCGAACTGCCGATTGCCCAATAAGTAGCCCTCCTGACTGTGAGCACCTCGCTTGCTCCACCAGCCCATCAGCAGCATACCGGCAAAGTACAATACCAGTACAATCCAGATCGAGTAGTGTAATCCAAGAAATTCCATAGCTGCTCCATAACGGTTGAGACTGCATATACCCGGCTTAGCTGATGCTAAAACGTTTTGACGGGGACCTCTGCACCGGCCTTTTCAGCCGAAACGTATGCGCTATATATCGTCGAGATACAGTCTGCCGCCAGGTTACTATCGCTTTCCACCGGCTCGTCATACGCTACAGTCCTGTAGAACGCGTCGATTTCCTGTGGATAGCCCGTGAACCAGTCCTCATCCGGCGAAGGATT